>JACCDG011098863.1_pt1 | contig 55976 bp, 50 predicted proteins | sample 7442471 | NCBI WGS metagenome assembly JACCDG01 (sample SAMN15323444, study PRJNA562643) | freshwater metagenome | isolation source: river surface water | place: USA:Blue River Watershed | collected 2017-08-17 | reverse complement strand
TGCATTTTTTTTCGTTGCCATGATGATCGCATCTTCGCAAGCCTTCGCGGGTGAGGGAGGAGGCGGTGACAAGGGTAACGGGATTGCTCCAGGCTGTGTCCAAGGGAAAGAGAATCAAAAACCTTGCGAGCGTAAAATGCAGCAGCTGCAACAGCAGCAACAACAACAGCAGCAGCAGCAACAACAGCAGGCTGACAATAGCTGCGTAACGTTTGCACGCAGCAAGAAATGGAAATTGGAAAGCGCGCGATTTGTTTGTTCTCAAGCCAGGGCGCCCGAGCTCCCCGTGCTCTGTGTAGAGCATGCACGTTCGCTTTCGGATTGGCCTCAAGATCAAAGCGATTGGCCTTATCTAGGTTTTATCTGTCGAGCAGCGGTTTCGGAGAGCGCGCCTGGAGATTGCGCGCAGAAGGCTCGTGCACGAGGTTGGGATTGGGAGAAAACGACAGATGCCTGTTGGGGAGCTGCATCGGCAATAAGGCGTCTGAGTTGTTTGGATGAGCAACAGAGCCAGGGTAAATCCTGGAACGATGCTGTGGTGAACTGCCTATCTTTTTAGACTTAGAAGCCCGGAGCGCAGTATTGAGGGCGGTGAGTGGTTTACCATCCCCGCGCTTGCGCCCCGATCAGAAACCTCAGGGCTTCCGGGTGCTCGTATTCGGCGCCAGCCTCGATCCTAAGTTCGACGCCCATGACCTCTGCTAGGTACTGGGACAGGATCAGGCGTGCCTCGATCTCGTCTCTGAATCCCTCATCGGTCGAGATTTGCGGAGTGAAGGTCGCCCCCAGGCGAACTAAGGTTTTTTGCTCTTCGTCGAATGAAAGCTGTCCTTGGATCTCGAGCGGGAGGCCCACCCAAAAGCGGCTGTTCCCTGCGTCCTTAGTCATCCAAACGTTTCCGACCTGCAAGCCCAGCGCAACGTTGAGGTAGCTCCTAAATGCTCTGGATGACACCAAGTTGGCGACGATCTCGGGAGTGAGCCAGTGGGCTTCGAATTTTCGTCGACGCCAACGATCGCCAGAGAACTCGAGGATCCTGAGCCCGGCCCCGAGTCCGCCCAAGCCGTCTGCGAACACATTCTTGATTTCGTCTCCATGCGCGGTTGAGTGCTGCGGGAGGCTTCGAATCAAGAGCATGGCGCTGTACCAACGCGTAATCGACTTTTGATCCAGGTCGACCACTACGACTGAAGGCAAGACGTCCATAGACATCCCGCGAGCCAAGGCGAATCGAGAGGTGTCTCCCAAGTCTTGGGAGAAAAGCGTTGTCTTGATCGCCAGTTCAAAGTGTCCCTCTCGGTTGACGATCGAGTAGGTTGGGGTGACGACGATGGCCTGAGTTCCTGTGTGGGCAGAGCCGATCAGGCGGCTACGGAGCTCTTCTTCTCCGTAGATCTCTTTAGTCGAGTGCTGGCGGGCAAGCTCAGGGATGCGCGACTTAAGTTCGGCGTCGTTGCGCACTTCCGAGATTACTCTGCGGACTTTTTCATGCGCCTCTGAGGGTTTGCCGACACCCTTGCCTGGCACAAATTGACGCCTTCGTTCGCCATCCAGGCTGAGAAGGAGCATGAGATATGTCTTTTCTTTGAGCTCGGGCGTGAGAGAGGGGGTTAGGCGGGCGAGGGCTTGGTAGGCCGCGATCCGGTCGTTCAAATGGTCGGACTCGATCGACTCCCAAGTCGGCACTTGATAGGGGAACCCGCCGATGAGCCGGGAGTACTCTTGATAAATATCCCGCTTTTTCTCGCGGGCGATTTCTGCTTTGCGACTAAGGCTGTAGAAACTGGGGGAGACTTCGGCGACAAGGCCTTTTTGACTGAGCCGGGCGAGCAGCATGCTGGGAGAAACGAAAAGGGGCGGGTGAAACGGGATATCGTCGTTTTGCAAGGCGATGCCGAGCTGATCGACTAAAATGGCGGCGCAGTTCTTTGTCAGGAACTTGTATTTGGCGCGATAGTTCTTTTTGACTTCGAAGAGTCGCTCAAGAACTGCGCGGATTTGCCCAGTAGACAACAAGAGCGAGTATCGCCAGAGGTCCCGGTCTTCAAGCTCTGTGTATTGCAGGACGGTTTGAGACAAAGGAGTTTCAATCAGGGTGCTCAAGAATTTTCCGGTGATTCCGCCCGTGATCATTTGCCCGGATGTTGTATCCTCCGGCAGGTCCGCGCCGAAAGAGATGATCGGGTCATCGTCGGCGGGTGAGTTTTTTATGCGCACTCGCAGAAGCAAATGTCCCGCCATCGAAGCTGGGCTGATGCTGGAGGGAGAGGCCAAGAGAATTTCTAGGCCCTCCACCTTGCTTGGATCGATCCAGCTTTCGACCGGCGCGCAAGGCTGGCCTAGGACAGTCGGAGGCTCGCGGAGATTGTGCGAGAAAAAAGCGAATTTTGAAGGAGCGCGGCAATGAATGCGCATTTCGGGATCACGACGGGGAGTGGGGTAAAAGAATTCTTCGGCGAAAGTGGCCAAGTCCTCCTTCTCGCTGTCCTTGCCATAATCTCGTCCATATCCTTTGTCTTCGGCATTGTCCGGTGAGTTAAATAAACCTAGCCACCCTAGGACTGGGAGTGAAGTCCAGCCGCTGAGTTTTTTCCAAGCGTCCGAACTCGAGATGCCGCGTTCTAGATCGATCGCATGAGTGAGTTCATGGATCAAAGTGCGCTCGAGCATCAGACCGGCGGCTTTGTCATAAAGGTCCGAGTAAGAGGCGGGGTAAAGCATGATTCGAAATGTCGATTCTTCGAACTCGCCCACTAGGTCCCGACGCTCTCCCTTTTTTTGGGGGGAGGAGTCTTTGAACAGAGTCACGACGTGCTGCTTGGGTCGGTAGTCGGGACCTACCCGCTTGAGGGCATTTTGAATGGAGTTGAGCTCTGCGGCTGAAAACGCTTCTGAAGCTGGATCGATGGCAAAACCGGTAGGTAATCCTTGGGCTTGGGAGGCTCTCGAAAACTCAACAACAACGTAAAGGATAGAAAAGTATCTTAGCCAGCGCATGGCAGATGACTACAGTTCTTGACTTAAAAAGTCTAATTAATACCAAACAAAACGACTCTACTTTGATGCTAAAATGAATATTTTTGGGTGCCGACCAATTGACACGACGCGTCTTCTTTGGGTAGTCGTCGCTTCGTTCCCATTCCAAAACGACCGTCCAAAAAGGAGCTCTTATGTTTACAAAACAATTTAGGAAAATTGCCACTTTGACCCTTGGCTTGGCTGCGATGCCAATGGCTGCTTCTTTTGTTCCTTCGGCTGCGGTTTCTAATGCCGTGGTGACTGCTGCTCGTGCTGACGAGTTAGGGTCGGGATTGGTCATTCTCTTGCTTCTCCTGACGACGTCGTCAAGCGCCAAGGAAGTGTATGCTGACACCGTAAAGGCAGAGAGCCTGATCGATCAAGCCTATATGGGAAGCGGCGAAAAGCTTGAGCTGATTGCCACTGCCTCTGGCATCGCGATGGAAGACGTAGCGAATCGAATTGTGGCTCTCCACCAAGAGAAAAAGATCTCGGCGGATCATCCTGTGGAGATGCGCCAAGTGCTCGAACTCGAATTTTCTTCGAAGAAGTAAGCACACTTTTTTTGATAGAAAAATAAAGAGGGACGCCCCAGTGTGGGTGTCCCTCTTTTAGTTTGACGCAAAGCGTTGTGCGATGCTAATGCCCCGCCATTCAAACAATCGTTGAAAGAGCACCAGCCCTGCTCTTTTTCCTTTGCTGGCCAGATGCCGGCACACCACTTCCCGCGAACCGCCGAACTTTTTCTCTCACAAATCGGCGGTTCGCGGGATGCCAGTTGCTGACAATCCCGACATCCTCTGTGTATGAATGAAGGTCTATGTCATATGCCGACAGACTGAAGGAGCTCGCTGAACGCGAGCGCAAGGCGGAGTTGGGTGGTGGTCCGGATCGCATCGCTAAGCAGCATGCGGCGGGAAAGCTGACAGCGCGTGAGCGTGTGGAGCTGTTGCTGGATCCGGGAAGCTTTGTTGAGCTCGATAAGTTTGTGGTTCATCGCTGCTCGGACTTCGAGATGGAGGAGCAGAAGTTTCTAGGTGACGGCGTCGTTACCGGTTACGGCACGATCGGCGGCCGAACGGTTTATTTGTTCTCACAAGACTTCACCGTATTTGGCGGCAGCCTATCAGGAGCGCATGCTTCGAAGATCTGCAAAGTGATGGATTTAGCCCTGAAGACGGGTTCACCCCTGATTGGTCTCAACGACTCGGGCGGCGCGCGCATTCAGGAAGGCGTCGAGAGCTTGGGTGGGTATGCCGAGATTTTCTGGCGCAACGTGCAGGCGAGCGGCGTGATTCCGCAGATCAGCGTGATCTTGGGGCCTTGCGCTGGAGGGGCGGTTTATAGCCCAGCGATGACGGATTTTATCTTCATGGTGGAGAACTCGTCTTATATGTTCGTGACGGGTCCGGATGTCATCAAGACGGTGACTCACGAAGACGTGACGAAGGAAGCACTCGGCGGTGCGGAGACGCACTCGGAGAAGAGCGGCGTTTGTCATTTTGTGGCACCGAGCGAGCGTGCGTGTTTGCAGTCGGTGCGGAAACTCGTAGGGTTTTTGCCGTCGAACAATTTGGACGACGCGCCTGGGGCCGCGCCTGCAGTGGATCCGGTGGATCGCCCCTGCTTAGCGATACCGAAACTTTTGCCTGATACTTCGAACAAGCCTTACGATATGCGCGCGTTGATCGCAGATGTCGTGGACCAAGGTGAGTTTATGGAAGTGCAGGCTACCAACGCACCCAATATAGTGGTGGGTTTTGCGCGTTTGGGCGGACGCAGCGTGGGGGTGGTGGGCAATCAGCCGATGCACTTGGCTGGATGTCTCGATATCGCGGCGTCGACCAAAGCTGCACGGTTTGTTAGGTTTTGCGATGCTTTTAATATCCCGCTGGTGACGTTTGTCGATGTGCCAGGATTCTTGCCGGGTACTGAGCAGGAGTATGGCGGCATCATCAAGCACGGAGCAAAGCTGCTCTACGCTTTTTCTGAAGCAACGGTGCCCAAGCTCACCGTGATCACGCGCAAGGCTTACGGCGGCGCATACGACGTCATGTCGTCCAAGCATATCCGCGCGGATTTCAATTTCGCATATCCAATGGCGGAGATCGCAGTGATGGGGCCTGACGGGGCGATCAATATTCTTTATAGAAAAGAGATGGCTGCGGCCGAGAAGGCGGGCAAGCTCGTTGAAGAGCGCGCAAGGTTGGTCGAGCTGTATCGCAACACGTTCGCAAACCCCTACAAGGCGGCGGAGCTAGGATACATCGATGAAGTCATCGTGCCGGAGCAGACTCGGCGGATGCTGATTTCGAGCTTGAAGGCGCTTGCTGGCAAGCGTGAGCGCGGGCCCTCGCGCAAGCATGGGAATATACCGCTCTGAAGACTTAGGGGGCTATCTTGTCCAGCGAGCTTTCGAGATCTCGTACATAGCGAAGAAGCTCGACCGTAGTGTCGAAGTCAGTGTGGAATAGGAGTCGCCAGGACTCTTGAAAAGCTGGAGAGTCTGCGAGCGAAGAAAAATCTTTGGCCTGAACGGTCTCCCATGTCTCCGATTGAAGAATTTCCGCGAGGATCAGGGCCTCAGACAGCCCTGCTCGCGCTTTGACCAAGGTGGGCGGCGCATCTTTGTTAGCGACCCATTGTTGGAGGAGGGATTGCGCCACTTTTTCGAGCTCTTGGGCCTGTTGCAAGATGTTGCGTGGCACTGTCTTGTGTTCTGCGCTCATGCTGAGAACCACGGGTTTCCACTGGGAGTCATTGAACGCGATGGAAAAAAACTCAGACAATGAGTGAAAGCCGCGAACCTGAATCCGAGTGCCTGGTTTTCGGCTAGTGAGCACAAAATAGGGGATCTGCGCTTTTTCTCCTCGGGCCAAATAGGGATTGCTATGTTCGAGCCATTTTAAGTCCATCGAGAGTAGCCAGCGAGTAGAGGCTGGCGTGCCCGCTTGTGAAAGCTGAACCATCGCACCTGAAGCTTGAAAGCTCGATTGGCCGCCGATGCCGGTCCCGTCTCCGCCGATGCCGGTCCCGTCTCCGCCGATGCCAGTACCGTCTCCTCCGATCGGAGTTGGATCGGCTATGCTGCCAGCAATGTACTCGACTCGTACTTCATTCATGAGCACCACTGATTTTCCCTGGAGCTGGGAATAGGGATCGCGCAATAAGAAAGGCGCTGCGCTGGGAGCTTTGATAACCTCTCCAATCCAGCGCAGAATTGATTTTGAGGGGATCAAAATCAAGAAGTTGCTTGAATGATATTGCCTGTTCTCTTCAGCCTGCCACTCAGCGACTTGGGTAGCGGTTCCTGGCCTCATGGAGAGGTACTGATGCGAGAGCATGCCGATGACTCCGTTTTTGCCTCCTTTTTGGCTCCAAGCGGGGCCCCCGCTCATCCCGTATTCTCCATGCGCTCCAATGGTTTCGATAACCTTTGAGATGAGAGGGATCTCGTGGCGCGAGCTCGAGTTTTTGAGGACGTCGCCAACAGGAGGCACCAGGAGCTCGTCAGATTTTGCAGGATAGCCAGCGACAGTGAGTTTTTGGCCAATATTGGGAGTCTGGGGTTCGAAGATATCCAGAGTTGGCGGAGCGGCGTTCTCGAGTGGCTTGCTCAGCTTGAGAAGTGCCATCCCCGTAGCGAAGTCGACTGCGCGGAGATCCGCTCTCACTATGTTTTTGACCGATGCGCCGGAGATCGAGTGGCAAAAGTCGGCGACCCCGTGCAGAACCACGTGTTCAGAGGTGAGCACATAATCGTGTTCTTGAATCCTGAGCAATAGCCCAGACCCGTTGAATCGATGGTCAGGTTGCTGGCAGAGCCAAGATTGCACTTTGACCGTCCAGTCGGCTGGATTCTGAGAAGCAATAGCCTCAGCGGATGGGTTCGCGAATGCCGCCAAAAATGCGAGTGCGGATAGGGTGCGACGGATTGGGTTCATATCTGGATTTCCTCTCGGATCACATAGCTTGTTTTTCGTGCCTTCCCGCGGCGGACAACCCACCTGCGATGCTCCCAGTCTGCGAGCATGCGGTTCACTGTGCTCCGCGGCCTTCTTAAAGTTTGTTCGAGCTCTCTTCGTGAATAGACTTGAGAAGGGATCAACCTGAGGCGAGCAGGCGCGGAGTCATGAGATAGATGAACGGGATGGGTGATCGCTTTAACGCCAAGAATCGCATTCCATTCGGGAACTCGTCGCAATCCTGACGTTTGAAGGTTTGGGCGTCGTAGCTCGACAGATCTCCAGCTGCCTTCGCAATAGATCCTTCCCTCCTTGGTCTTGATTTGCAGCTCGTCTGGAAGAACTCGCTTGATGCGATTGAGGAGGTTGTAAATGCGAGGCAAGTGAATTTGCGAATCGTAGCGGGTGATGCCAAAGCACACGGCTGCGAACTCTTCGCAGGATAGTGAGCCAGCCCGGTTGAGGAGCTCGATCGCGAGCGCGAGAGGCTGAGAGGGGAGATTTCGCTTTGACTTGAGATCCCTGACAGTAAAGGTCTCAAGGTCTACGGTCATCTGGATTTGGGATGACTGGGACTCTGCGCCGTGAATGAGCTCACGCAGTCGGGATGAAAAGTCATTGAACTGTTTATCTCGAGGGTTTGGGGAGGATGGGTCTGGATTTGAATTGGGGAAAACAGCGCGAACGAGGTCAGCAATCCACACTTCTTTAGAGGACCACAAGGGAGAGGCACGCAGAGCAGACAGGGTGTCTTGAAGTTCGAGTTCTTTGTGATCGCGCGCAGCCTTGAAGGCGCAGGTCGCTAGTCGTTCGAGTTCGAGCAGCGGATTCTGCTGACTTGTCTCTCTCGATACCAGCCTAGTGAGATCTGCCACGCGGTCGCTGCTCACAGGGTCGAAGAGGCTGAGCCATTGGAGGGCATTGCGAAGGAGTTGATTGTCCTCAGCGCAAAGACGGTGAGCGAGTTGGGCTGGGGGGTGATAATGCAAGAAGGCTCCAAAGGCAGAGCCGACTCGTTCGGGAGAGAAGGTCTGCGGAGTGACGAGCCACTTCCAAACCCAGAGATAGACTCGATTGACCCAATCACTGGCTCGCCCCGTCTGTCCGTCTGAAGGGTGAGTCAGCCCTTGCAAAGTCCTGAGGCGGAACGCTTTTTGATAGAAGTACGGAGCATCGAGTAGCTTGGACCACTCGGGCTCTTGATCGATTCTCGCATGGGAGTGGTAGGGTAGCTCGCAAACCCAAAAGGCCGTATAACGGGGTTGATCGATCTCTTCTCGAGAGTAGCTCCGCTCTGCTTGGAGGAGCTGGGTGATTTGGCCTAGTCGAAAGTTGAGTCGCATCTTGGCTCCCAAGATGCTGACTCGCGCGCCTGCAACCTCCTGCAGGCAACCTTGGCTGCGTGCTCGCAGAAAGAGCTCGTCGCATTCGGCAAGCTGCTCGTCAAAAGCGAGACCCAGGTTCTCCAAGCACAAAATGGCGTTTGAGAACGCATCGATGTTCTCAGGCAGGCTGCGAGCCAAGTGGCGTGAGCGAATAAAGTTCTCAAGTGCTCCTGAGTAATCGCCTTCTACAAGCTGATGAAGACCTTCTTCAAAATAGAGCCTGTAGTGGCTGGTTTCTAGCCCGAGCCCCCAGAGCGTCGTCTTTAGTTGAGCGAGCTCTGCTTGTGCTCGCATGAACTCTCCTTGGGCCCTTAGCAGCGAGGTTCTGAGCAGGAGAAGATCGACCACTAGGCTCGCCCCCAATTTGTCGACAACTGATTTGAGGTTCTGTCGCATGGGAGCGATCGCAATTTCGGAGCCTTCTATCGAAGAAAGCAGCCGGGGCGGGAGGCCGGCCACTTCCTGGAGCTGGGGCGCAAGGGTCAGGCAGTCGACGATGCGTTGATTCATGCGCAATCTCCATGCGGCATCGACTTGAGATCGAAAGCTAGGGGAAGGAGATTGGGAAACCGCCACGGCTACTGAGCTTTCTCTAAGTATTGTTCAAGAGTCAGCATCATGAGCGCGATACCCTGAGTCCTTGGGTGGGCAGCGTGTCTTTCGATGAGGGGCTTGCATCGTCCCAGCACCGCTAAGAGGTTGCGAAGGTCGTGTTTTCCAGGGCGGGCCGCGAGAACCCGGCCAATCTCGACTTTGAGGTCACCCAGTTTTTTTCGGTCAGGCTTCGAACCCGTGAACTCAACCAGGGCATCTGTTCCTGCTCGCAGCAATTGCAGCGACATCTTGAGTACCAGTGGAGACAGTCGAATGTCATTGAGCTCTTTGATTTCGACTTGTTGGTTTCTACTTTGCTTTTGTTTCAGGTAACGCGGGAGTATTTGGTCCTTGAAATAGTCAGAGTGGACATCCTGGATGATAGGCTCTAGCGCGTTGAGCAGCAGAAGTCTGGCCATGAGGGCATCGTGATTCTCGTGGCTCATCCAGTTTTGGGCGACTGGGGTCGGCACATCTGAAGCCGCCACTGCCAATGACCTAAAGAAGCGAGCGCGGTAAGGGTATGAAAGCTTCGCCCAGTTCTCTAGTGAGGTTTCTAGGCGTGGCCAAACTGTGCTTGCAACCGGCATTTCAAGTTCTGCAAGGTTGAGCAGAATCCCTTCATTGTAATTGAGAATCATGCCAATCGCATCGCCGCTAGGACTGAACTTGATGCGAGTTGCTGGCATGGCTAGTTTGATTTCTCCTATGGACTCACCTGTGCTCGTGCTGATGAACTGCACACGCCGGCCTGTGTGTGCCGCGAGAACTGAACCATCGGGGCTGAAGGCGATGGCGACTTGATGGGGCTCAGGATAGGATAGCGTGAAAAGAGCTTTGTGTGTTTCAGCGCTCCAGATCACAATCTTTTGGATGCCCGCGGTGGCAATGAATGAACCTTCGGGGTCGTAGGTGGCCGCGCGCACGGGGTGGCTTGAGTCGTGCGCGAGCTGCGTCAGGTGCTTGCCAGTTTCTGCGTCGTAGATGTGCGCAGCTTCATTGTAAGTAAAAGTAAAGAGGACGAACTTGCCGGACGGGTCGAACTCTAGAGTCAAGGGTAAGGAATGGCTTAGATTGATTTGCCACAGAATCTTGCGAGAGTTGATATGAATGAGTCCCATTGAGTTTTGTCCAGAAAAGAGGATTCTTTCGCAGTCGGGACTGAATGCTAAACCTCTGATGTGGCCTGCTTTAGGATTCAATGGTTCGCCGATGGGTTGCCCAGTTCTAGCGTTCCTAATATTGATGGTTCCAAAGTTGTCGCTAGTCGCAAGTGTTCCCCCATCTGGGCTGAATGCGAGATGATAGATCTCCTTTTGGTTAGCGTTAAGAAACGACGTCCGCTGGATTGGGGCACCCGTTTTTGCATCCCAGAGCTTTATTCCTGCCCCCCCGGTAGCAATCGTCGAGTCAAGGGGACTAAAGGCAAGATCGAAGATCAAGCGTTTCTCGGGGGCGATCCGCTCCATGAGCGAGTCCTCTCGAGGAGTCGTCTCTTCGGCTGAAGACATATGAATAGTGGACATCGCCCATGCGAGGACAAATAGGGCAGAAAGATAGCGCGTGATTTTCATAAGTCATTTCTCCTGGGAGTATTCGCCATAGAATTCATTTAGGCCGATGATCTCTAAGATGGCCGGGTACACTGCGCGGCTACGGCCCTCTTCCTTTTCCATCTCTGGATAAAGCTCCCTGATCCGGTGGTAAACCAGCTTGCCCTCAGCAAATGCCTTGGGGCGATCTCCTTGTGTGGCGATGGTGATCACATTGCCCAACATGGGTCTGAGTTCCTCAAATGCCTTCTTGAGAGGGGTGGAGACGCTCGAGCTCTCGAGCTCGACAAAGAGCTTGTGCATTTGTCTGAATGTATTTTCAATAATTCGAGTGTAAGGAGAGTCATCGAATCCGTGTTTTTCAGCTATTTTTTGTGTGATGTTGACTAGTTTTGCGATCTTATCCTGGGATCGATCCGATCGGATCATCTCGAAAAACGAAGTTGAAAAACGGTAAGAGACGATCAAGTGTTGGTAGGCGTGAAAAGTCTTGGAGTTTCCTAGGCCATGGGCCTCGATCGAATCCAAAACGTTTTGAGTAGACTTGCTCAGCAAGAAGAGGCGCGCTTTGTCAGTGCCCTCGATCCATGGCTCGATTTTGCGCAATAGGGCCAGTTGCTCTTTGAGAGCGGCAATGGATTGCGTGAGTTCGTCAGCGATGAATGTCTTGGTATTGTCAGGTGTTTCAGCACGAAGAGGAGTCGCTAGCTGGAATGAAGCTAGAATGAGCGCTGTCAGGATGAATCGATAGAGCTGCATAAGATTCTCTCTGGGTTCAAGTTAGTGAGGACAGTTGGGCTCTTTAGCCTTGTTAATTCGATGCGTCAATATCTTGCTGCTGAATATTTATACTGTTTTTGATGAGAAGATGGGCTTCTGTGATGAAGGAGAAGACAAATGACTTCGAGGGACTCGAAGCTCAGCCTTCCCCTTCATCACGGTCGAGCCAGCTATTGCAGAAGGTCGTCGATTCGTTCAGCGACGGCCAGAAGTTCGGTGGTTAGGTCGAATACCGAATCCGCTGACATGAGAGTTTCAAGATAAGGCCCGGCTAAGCCAATACTGGCTTGGAGGGCTTCGAGATTGGCCACGGTTTTGCGAGACATGTCCCCGCGTCCACGTGCAGAGGCATAAGTGCGTCCGGCGGCTTTCTTGATGGGCAGGAGGTACTTATCAAAGTCAGCAGAGACGACTTGGGGTTCGATCTGATTGATCGCTTCGATTGCAGTATAGGCAAGAGTTGCAACGTCTTCTGACCGATCGGGAGATAGCCAACCTCCTGAGCGCCGGGGAGAATAGGCAGCGTTCGAAACCAAGGCTTTAACGTTAAAAATGTGCAAGGTTCCCGCGCCACTCGTATGCCTGAATTCGAGAGAGTGGGCTGTTTCTCCGATAGTAACGACGTAGGACGGGTCAGTTGCAGGCACGTAAACAGTGCCTTTGACATCACCATTGGCAATGACTTCGAAGGTAGCCGGGTATCTCTGGGATTCGACTTGGACAAATATCTTTTGAACGTTGCGATAGCCGTCTAGCGAGAGCGATCTGGTTTCTCCCGGACTGAGCGAGAAGTTAGAGCCAAGTAGATTGGTTGTCACCCAACCCGGAGGGTGCTGGGGGCGGCCGTGGGCGTGGGCGATAGTAGCGGATAGGGACAGTAACAAAGCGAGGACAAGACCTGATTGTCGTTGGAAGGTGTGCATTTGAGTTCTCCTTTTTTCCAGAAACTGGATGTTGTGGAGATAACCTCAGGGCTGAATAGATTCATTTACAGAGTTTATTTATGAGAAGAACGAGTGAGAAGAAGCGCTTTCGCAGGATGGCCGCTTCGAGTCAGCTTTTGGGAGCTGTCCGGATCTCTCGGACGTAGATTCCCTGGTTGCGAATTTCCCAGTGGACGTCGAAATCAAAGATTCTGAATGCGAAGGTCTTGCCTTCATTTTCTAGGGTTTCGATGGGAAGCGCACGTCGTTGCGAGGTGGGACGGGGATCCCATTCGAGCATTTGGGTGACAAGGCTTTGAAGTTGGGGATGCGTTGAGCCCGAATCGGAATGGATGGTATCTAATGCTTCTGGAGAGTATTTGACCGGGTACTGCTTGATTTTCTCATGAGCCCAACCGCCGTGAGCCTCAGGGATGCAGTCTGCAAAGGGCAAGTAAGGTTTGATGTCGAGCACAGGCGAGCCGTCCATGATGTCGACGCCGCTCAGGTGGATCTCGATCCCGCCGGGCGCTTCGCGGTTGATGCGATCGAGTTTAACGGCAGAGAGGCCGATGGGGTTTGGTCTGTGAGGAGAGCGTGAAGCAAAGACGCCGACTCGTCTGGGAGCCTCGAGCCTGGGTGGGCGGATCGTAGGTCGCCACGCTTTTTCGAGATGCTGATGAAACGCGAAGACGATCCACACGTGGCTGAACTCGTCGAGGTGATTGAGAGCGGTGAGGTAGCTTGGGTCTGGATTGAGTTTGAGAATAGCGCGCGCGTCGCTGACCATGAGTGACTGTCGGGGGGTGCCAAACTTTTCGGTAAAGCAGGATTGGATGAAGCCGATGGGAGGGTAGTGGTCGTGCGATGACATGATTGGGCTTTTAGTTGAATTCGAGAACCTGGTCACGGCTGGGCGCGTCTGGGGGTGAGCTTGCCAGGCGAGCGGTTCGATGATTTTATTTTCTTATGATGAAAGAAGCCAGCCTGGGTGAAAGCTGCATGTTGATTGGGATGCTGGTAGCGAGCCTGCTTTTTACAAGTTGCCGCAAGCAAGGAACTGAGAACTGTGATTGGAATCGAGTGTTCGAGCGGAGTCAGAGCAGGGCCGTGGAGATCAGGCCTTACTTGCAGCTGGTTTGGCGTCGAGGAGAATGGAAGCCTGAGAGGATCATACACCTCAAGAAGTGGAAGCTGAGCGCCGACCATCGCGTCGTTCTGGGGAGGACCGAAGTCTTTGGTCGGGGGACCAAGCTGCTGGCTTCTACCGCCGCAGATGGGCCGGCGCTTTTGCAAGAGAGCATGATGAGTTTGCTGCCGGGTGCGGGTGCGGAGCTCGAACAAGCGCTTGAGGGAGCAGAGTTTGCTTTGGAACTGCCTACTTTGCCTGAGGGCGTGGATGCGAAGAGCTTGCGCAAAGTGCGTTGGGCGCCTGTCGCGGAGTCGATGGAGATCGCGCAGGTCGCCTCGATCGACTTTGATGTGTCGGATGTTGCTGTGGAGCCCTGGGTAGAAAACGCTGCAGAAGCTGCTTACAAAGATGAGCATGGTTTGACGTCAGATCTGCCGTTTGAGGCCATTCATTGGAGTGGCGATCCCAAGAATCGGTTCAATCTTGTGATTATGGCCGACGGATACACGCAGCAAGATATGGCAGAATACAAGCAGTACGCCGCAGATCTCGTGCAAGGACTGTTGGGTGGTACCGCGCCTTACCGGGACTACGCCGACCTCATCAATGTGGTTCGCGTCGATACGGTATCGGCGGAGAGAGGAGCGCACTGCGATGACCTCAAGTATTCGCCCCGCAAGAATCATTTTAAGTCGGCATTTCCGATCGCATGCTTGAACGCGAAGCTCGGGACAAAGTTTGGCGATCGGTTCTTGTATCAGCTTGATGCAATCAAGGTGCTGCGAGAATCGAATACGGTGAAGTTCGAAGGCGTGAGCTTGGCGGACAAGGCGTATGTTTTGGTCGATACCCCCAAGTTTGGAGGTACGACCTTGCTTTGGGGGACACAGTCAAAAGCAGCCACGCTTGCGACGTTCTCGCATGAGCTCGGGCATTTGATCGGAGGATTGGCCGACGAGTATCTGCAGGAAGGAGATCCTTGCAATGTTTTTGGATTATTGATGCCCAATTTATCGAATCAGAAGTCCAAGGCCTCTTCTGTTAAGTGGAAACAATGGATCTTGTCCGACACGCCTATCCCGACTCCCGCTGAGGAAGTTTATGCGGATAGAATCGGGCTTTATCAGGGCGCTGGCGGAGGTTGTAAGAAGATGGCGTACAAACCCCACCAGAACTGCAGAATGAGGCACTCGCAGTCTGAATTTTGCTCCGTTTGTTTGGAGCAGATGATTTTGAGTTTTTATGACCGGGCAAATCCGATCCAGGGAGCGATCACACGCGAGGGAGCGAGATTGGATGCGCCTGTGGCGCTGGGCGCGCGGATGCGGACGCGGTGGTACGTCGATGGCAATGTCGTGCAGGAGACGCCGACTTATCAGCCTTTTGAGGGATTGAGTGCTGGCGCGCACTCAGTGCGCCTGGCTGTGCAGGAGGATAGTGCGCCCGTGCGGAAGAATCGGTGCAGCTTGATCTTTACTAAGACGGCGAAGTTTTGAAGGGCCCCGCTTTGAGGCAGGGCCCTCTTCATCCTGCTTTCGCAGCTTAGGACTAATTCCGCTCCATGTTGATTAATTCGACCTTGCGAATGTCAGCCACGATTCTCTTTGCGAGAATGTTGCTGAAATAATGGGCTCTGCCCTTGGTACGTTCATGCATCACCTCATCGTGGCTAGAGAGATTACTAATGCTAGACCCTCGGTCAAGGTAAACGCGCTCGATAGTTCCGAACGAAAATGCACTTCCGGTCGAGGCTTCCTGGATGGTCTTAATTGCGATCCCAGCACTTTCTTCAGCAAAGGGCCTCTTACGTGTAGCGCTGATGGCTAGTCCCACAGTCGAAGTTTGCCTTTTTCGATACCAGTTCAAGGTGATGAGGCTCTTCTCCTGGGCTTTAGCTTCGAATGACGGAAGTTTAAGGCTTTTAATGCTTTGGGCCATTTGGTTTCACAAAGGACACATTCGGACTTGTTTGGTATTGAATGGGTCATGGCCAATCTTCGTCCACCCGTACTCATCGCCAACCGTGGCGAAATCGCAATTCGTATCGCGCGAACAGCGCGAGCGCTGGGCTTTCCTACCGTGGCGGTCTACTCCGATCCGGATCGATTCTCGGAGCATGTTCGCGCTTGTGATCGCGCTTATTATATCGGCGCGGCCGCGCCCAAGGAGAGCTACCTGAACGTCGACAAGATCCTGGCCGCAGCCAAAGCGAGCGGCGCTAAGTACATCCATCCTGGCTATGGATTTTTGTCCGAGCGCCCACACTTTGTCGAAGCTTGCGAGAAGGCGGGCATCACGTTTGTCGGTCCTTCGGCGGAGAGCATGCGTTTGATGGGCGATAAGATCCAAGCGCGTGCGACCGTGGATCAGCTCCAGGTTCCGCGCGTACCGGGCAGCGCAGGCGCTGTGGCCGATTGGAAAGAAGCCGCGAAGTTTGCCTCGCAAGTGGGCTATCCCGTGCTGCTCAAAGCAACTGCGGGCGGCGGTGGCAAGGGCATGCGGCGCGTGGATGCAGAGAAGGACATGGCGACGGCGTTTGAAGGCGCTTCTCGCGAGGCGCTGGGAGCGTTTGGTGATGGCGCGATGTATGTCGAGAAATTGATCCTTGAGCCTCACCACGTCGAGATCCAGGTTTTTGGGGATGGCAAAGGCAGAGCGATCCATCTGGGTGAGCGCGAGTGCTCGATCCAGAGAAGGCATCAGAAAGTTTGGGAAGAATCGCCTTCGCCGATTCTCGAGATTCATCCAAGCACGCGGCCCAAGATGTTTGAGGCGGCCGTGCGCGTCGCTGAGCATGTGAAGTACGCAGGTGCAGGCACTTTTGAGTTTATTGTGGATGGAAATGGGAATTTTTATTTTCTCGAAATGAACACTCGTCTTCAGGTTGAGCATCCGGTCACCGAGTGGGTCACCGGCGTGGATCTCGTTGAGTGGCAACTGCTCTTGGCCGCAGGAGAGCTCAAACTCCCCGCGCAGGCGCCCGAGCGCCGCGGTAGCGCCATCGAAGTGAGGCTTTACGCTGAAGATCCTGTCACCTTCTTGCCTGCGCCCGGACCGCTCGGCCTCATTCGCTTGCCGAGTGGCGCCTTCGTGCGTTCCGATTCTGCCTTTACTGAAGCGGGCGAAGTGAGCGTGCATTACGATCCGATGATAGCCAAGATCTCGACTTGGGCGCAAACTCGGCCGCAAGCTGTTGCCCGTCTGCGTGCGGCACTGGACGAGGCTCGCGTAGAGCCGCCCAAAAGCCGAGGTCTCAAGACCGGGTCTCTCCGCACCAATCTTACTTTCTTGCGCAGGCTCGCGCGCAACAGGATGGTGATTGATGGCGATACGACTACCGATCTCATCCCGCGCAATCCGGAGCTCACCGCGCCCCCTGCGCCCGAGCCGTCGCTTGAAGCAGCGCTAGCGCTTGCAACTTTTTCGCTGTTGCAGAGCACGGAGCCCACCTCGGTGCAGACGGCAGCCACACAGTCGGCTTGGCACTTGAAGGCTCGCAGCGAAGGAGTCTCCCGATGAGTCAGGGTAAAGTGGGGCCTTGGGAGATTACGTTTAAGTCCGTGCCGCGTGGACCTTATGGGACTGCATCCGCACAAGTCAAAGATACGCGGCCCGGCGGCACCACCAGGCAGATCGAAATCAGCTGGCGCCGCGATGGGGATGGGGTTTGGATCGAGTTCCCGGATCAAGTGCGCGGCTATGATATCGCAGGTGAGCCCGGAGATGATGGTTTGCCGCTTTATCAAATGAATGAGCGTGGTGGCCATCCGTTTTGGGCGGGGCTCGTATTGATGCGTGCGGGAGAGGAGCTAGCGCAGGCAGGCGCTGGCGGAGCGAAGAAGAATCTACGTGTTCGGGCGCAGATGCCAGGCAAGATTTTGCGTTTGCTCGTAAAAGAAGGCGCGACAGTCGAGAAGGGCCAGCCCCTCGCAGTGATGGAAGCCATGAAGATGGAGAACGAGATCCGGGCCGCGCAAGGGGGACGGGTAGCAACTGTTAAAGTGAGTGAAGGACAAGCCGTCGAAACGGGCGCCGATTTGATGTTGATCGAGCCGTCAGGGAGTTGAAGCAGTGGCTGAAAAAAATAAGAACTCTTCCCAAAAAAAACCTTCGTCGCGGCCCGATGCTGTTTCGCGCGCACCATCGGCTAATAATCGCTCGGGCATTCCGATTCCTGAAGCGGCATGGCCTTCAACTGCTCCTCGCGAGCTGCAAACTCCCGAGGGCGCGCGAGCCTACTTAGGTGAGCCCGGTCAGTACCCTTTTACTCGCGGTGTTCAAAAGGACATGTACCGCGGACGCCTGTGGACCATGCGGCAGTATGCGGGCTTCGGCACTGCTGAGGAGTCTAACAAGCGCTATCACTACTTGCTCTCGCAGGGCACGATGGGCCTGTCTGTCGCTTTCGATCTTCCAACGCAACTTGGCTATGACCCGGATCATGCGAGATCCAAGGGCGAGGTGGGCAAGGTCGGAGTCTCGATCTCCACGCTCGATGATATGCGCACGCTGTTCAAAGGCATCGATCAGGCAAAGGTGTCGACTTCGATGACCATCAACGCCACTGCCAGCATCTTGCTTGCGTTCTATGTCGCGGTCGCAGAAGAAAAGGGCGCGAAAGTCTCCGAACTAAGAGGCACGGTTCAGAACGATGTGCTCAAGGAGTATGTCGCGCGCGGTAACTACATCTACCCGCCTGACGGCGCGCTCAGGATCGCGACAGACATGTTTGCTTGGTGCGCGAAAAACGCGCCCAAGTGGAATCCGATCAGCATTTCCGGCTACCACATCCGTGAGGCGGGCTCGACGGCGGCGCAGGAGTTGGCCTTTACCTTTGCCAACGCGATCGCTTACGTCGAAGCGGCGCTCAAGTCAGGGCTGGACGTCGACGCGTTTGCGGGGCAGCTTTCGTTCTTTTTCAACGTGCACAATGATTTCTTCGAGGAGGTCGCTAAGTTTCGCGCTGCTCGAAGGATCTGGGCCAAGCTCATGAAAGAGCGTTTTCATGCTAAGGACCCTCGCAGCTGCATGTTGAGGTTTCATTCGCAGACGGCTGGGTCCACGCTCACTGCTCAGCAGCCACAGAACAATGTCGTGCGCGTTTCGATTCAAGCACTGGCAGCCGTCCTCGGAGGCACGCAGTCGCTTCATACCAACTCCATGGACGAGGCCCTGGCGCTCCCCACTGAATCGTCGGCAAGACTTGCGCTCAGAACTCAGCAAGTGATTGCGTGCGAGACCAACGTCACGCAGTCTGTCGATCCACTCGCAGGCAGTTGGTTTGTTGAGAACCTCACCGCCGAGCTCGAGACGCGCGCGATGGAGTATCTGGCTGAGATCGATCGCAGGGGCGGGACCATCGCCTGCATCGAGAGCGGCTATATCCAAAACGAGATCGCAGGTTCTGCTTACGCGGATCAGCGAGGAATCGACGAGGGTCGGATCCAGGTCGTTGGAGTGAACTGTTATCAAGAAACGGGTACTGCTGCCCCTGTCGAGCTGCTCAAGATATCGCCCAAGCTCGAGCGTGCCACTGTCGAGCGGATAAAGGCTTATCGCGCTAAGCGCTCAGCAGCTCAAACTCGCGACGCATTAAAGTCCATTGCTCAAGGAGTGAAGGCTGGCGCCAATCTGCAAGAGCGCATCATTTTGGCTGCTCAGGCAGGAGCCACCTTGGGCGAGATCGCCGATTCTATGCGCGGGGAGTTTGGGCTGTATCGGGAGTACTCGGGGTTTTAGCGATCCGATGGCCCTGGTGGTTGGTCTTGGCAGTCTGGGGTTCCCTCGGGACGCAGGCAGTGTTGGATTTTTTGGATACCGCAGATTTTGACTCCAAGGCATTCTCGACGCGTATGTAGTCGGAGAGTGTTGAATGGCTGCGGAACGAGCGTTTTTTTGCTGACTTGAAAAGTAGACCAAACTCCTTGGTCGTTGCGTTTGATGTCGATCCAGATTTCTTTCATGTCATCAAGACTTGCGATGAGAGCCCCATTCGACAAATAGCGCAGCGTGATCCGTCCTCCGGTGTGGGCATTGAGATCTTCACTGAAAAGTGCCGAAACAATATGGCCATTCAATTCTTCGAGCACGGCGCCTTGGGCGCTCTTGATTTCAGAGATGGACTTGTACTTGTGATTGCCCCTTTTTGTGTAAACGAACCTCGAGATCTCGTTCTTCTCATCGACCTGGAGGGTGAGCGAGGACTTGTTGAATTGAGCGGGTAGATTTGGCGAGTCGTTGGTTTGAATCTCAATGACTAACGCCGCCTTGTGCCCTGGTTCGGGGCGCCTAGCGTGTGAAGGTTTTGAATCAAGAAACCCGATCAGCAGAGCGATTGCTGTGGTGAGAATCAGATATTGAAGGGATTGGCTAAACTTTCTCATTCTGGGTCTCCGAGCTGCGCACGGGCAGCGAGTTTAGGAGATGGAATATATTTAATCCGACATAAAAAGTCAATTTATACTAAATCATTAAAATAATAGGCTTTTTAGTGTCTCATCACACTCTGCTGCTCGGCCAGTTTTCGCTGCTCAGACAACGATCTTTTGCTTGGGCATCAGCGAACGCGAGCCATCCGGATCAAACTCTCTATTTTCTTGAGAGCTCTGCCACTTTTTGCACAAGCTCTAGATGCGCAGGGATGCCGATCTTCTGCCCGACCTCAGAGACAGCAGCAGGTTGATAGGGCAGCAGGCTATCCTGTTTGAGAGCGATGACTCGGGCGGAGGCTTCAAGCACCACGCGGGGGGCGAGCTTGCCCGCCTCGAGCGCTTTGACGAGCGAGGCGTACGCGTGGCGAGCCCCAGCCTCGGAGCGGTAGAGCAGGATGTCGCAGCCTGCTTCTAAAGCCATGCGAGGAGCGTCCTCGGCGCTAAAATGATCCGTGATCGCTTTCATCTCCATCTCGTCGCTGATGACGACTTTTGAAAAACGAAGCTCTTTGCGGAGTATTTCACGCAATATTTTTGGTGAAAGAGTCGCGGGCAATTTTGGGTCAATCTGCGTGCAGACGATGTGGCCTGTCATCACCATCGAGCATCGAGACTTGAAGGCTTTAGTGAAGGGCTTGAACTCGCGCTCTTGAAGGACCTCGAGCGGCGTGTCGACGCGAGGTAAGTGAAAGTTAGGGTCCGCCCCTGTATCGCCGTGCCCAGGAAAGTGCTTGATGCAGGGCTGAACTCCGTGGACCAGGTGCCCCCGCACCATCGCGCTCGACATTTTGGAAACCATGTCTTCATCGCTTCCATAGGCGCGTGTGCCGATAATGGGGTTTTTGGGATTCGTAGCGATATCGCCAACAGGGGCAAAATTGAGATTGATGCCGACTGCCTTGAGCTCGCGAGCCATGAGCTCCGCGATCTCGAACGTCAGCTTAGGCGAGTCCATCGCGGCGATGGCGGCTGCTTCGGGGATCTTGGTGAAGTGTTTCTTGAAGCGCTGAAAGCGTCCACCCTCATGGTCGACGGCGATCCAAAGGGGCATGCCTTTGTGGCAGGTCTGAATCTGATTGCTGAGCTCTGCCATCTGTCCGGGAGAGTCGTAGTTGGGCTGATGAACCAATACGCCGCCGAGACGAGCTTGAGAGATGAATGCTGAGGTATCGTCTGAGAGCTCCAATCCATTGAAGCCCATGATGAAGAGTCCGCCCAATGAATTGCGAGCTTGTTCGATCTGATCGGGCATAGAAATCGACTATATCCTAGATCGCGATTTGTCGGAAGGCTCCAACAGCTGAAGACACAAGATCGTGAGCATCAGTGGCAATCCTGCGCTGATGGCCAGGTGCGGGGCTTCAATGAGATAATCCTTGCCCTGAGCGAGGAGCGCGCCCCAGGTTTCGCGCCCGATGGGGGCTCCGATTCCTAGAAAAGAGAGGGTGGCTTCGGCGAGGAGCGCCTGCGCAAAAAGATTGGGAGCTTTGACTCGGCAAATCGACATGGCTGCGGGGGCGAGGTGTTTGAGCGCGATGCGAGCGCGCGAGGCACCCAGGCTTCTGGCTGCGGTGACATAGTCTTCGTTCAGAATCTCGAGACTGCGGGAGTAAATGAAGCGAGAAAGGGGCGGCACCGTTCCGAGCAGGAGTGAGGCGATGAGGGTGTCCCAGCCGGGGCCCCGAACAGCGGCCCAAGCGAGCGCAAAAAGCAGGGAGGGAAACGCGAGAAGCGCATCCAGAGCGCGGGCCAACAAGAAGCGAATGGCCGCTGGAGCGACAGCCAGTGCCGTGCCTGCTCCGACGGCAATCGCGATCGAAATACTCGCTGCGGTAAGCGCAAAGAACGTGCTCGTAGCCGAGGCCTGAAGAGTCATGACGAGCAGGTCGCGGCCAAACGTGTCCGTGCCTAACCAATGGGACCAGGAGCTCCCTTGGAGAGAGCGTTCGAGATGGTGCGCAAGCCAAGTCGGTGCTTGGCCGATTCCTATCCAACTGGCTAAAGAAACCAGCAGGGAAGCTCCAAACCAAACCACAAGCCATGCTCGCTGAGGAAATCGAATCGCCTGACTCACCCTTGGACTCCTCGTAGGCGCGGATCAACCCAGGACTGGGCCCAGTCTCCCAGCATGGATCCGCCAAACGAAGCGGCAGCCGAGACAAATGTCGCGGCCTCGATCACAGGATAGTCGCGTTTGAGTACCGCCTCGATAAAAAGCGATCCCATCCCCCGCCAATCAAAAATAACTTCTGTGACGATGGCACCTGCGAGCAGAGCGCCGAACTGAGTGCCTAGGTAGGCGAGCAAGGCTCCTGAGCAGGGCCAGAGCCCATATTTAATCACGACCGTAGCCTCGGGCAATCCGCGAGCACGCGCTCCTGGAGCGGCACCTAGAGTCAGGGTTTCTCGCACGCGCTCCCTGATGAGACGGGACCAAAGGCCAGAAAACGCAATGGAGAGGGTTAGGCTTGGGAGAAAAATATTCTGTCCTGTCGGAAAAATCGGGATCCAGGCCGTAAAAGTGATCAACAGTAAGGGTCCCAGCCATGGGGTCGGAAAAGCGGCGGTGAGCGCTCCATAGAAGGTGCAAAAGCGATCCATTTTCCGTCCCGGATGGGCCGCGGCCACAAGTCCGATCGATAAGCTGAGAGTCAGCGCAAACAAGAAAGCGAGCGTTGTCAGTTGCACCGTGCGAACCATTCTGCGGGCCAGAAGCTGCGTGACGGGTTCATGGGAGAAGAGTGATTTGCCCAGGTCTCCGTGAGCAAAGCGCTCCATGTCTCCCATCAAGGCTTCCAAGAACGGACGATCGAGGCCCATTTCGATACGAAGCTCAGCAGCTGGAATCGTGGTGCCCGACTCCGCAAGGAGCGTCTCGAGCGGATCACCTGGCAGTGCTCGGACAAGGCCGCGCGAAGCGCAGAAAATCAGGAGTATCAAAACAAGCGAAGTCAAAAGGCGGGCGATGAAGTGAGGCATCTTAAACCCCGAAGGCTAATGTTCGTTTTTTCCTAGAAAGGCCTTGGCGGCTTTTTCAGTAGAGCGCTCCACAATCGTTTGGGTCTTGGGAATTTCGATGCGATAGGGCGATCCCATCTCGTCTACCCACCAAGTTGAGGGCTGGTCTTGAAAAGTCACCGAAAGTCGAGTGGCTTGGAGTTTTATCGCCAGGTCATCGGGCTTCTCCATGCGCAGCAATCCCGAGACGCTCGCAAATGCATTGTCTATGTTGTCTTCGAGGATCGTGACAAAGCTATGAGGTGCGCCCGGCTTGAATTGAGAGAGATGTTTGCCAAGCCATACAGGGAAGTGTTGCGAGAAGATGAGTTTTCTCTGGATGCTGCGTTTGATGGGTTGTAGTTCACGACTCCCTTTGCGAATTCGAACATTCAGAACCTTGTTCGTGACTGTGCCGTCTATGATCGTTTCGCTGGATCGATAGGATGAGTGAAAGTTGAAGAAGAGAGGCGTGAGTTCGTCGTTGTCCTCTGCGAAAGCTCCAAGCTGCTCTTCGTTGATATAGTCTTCTTCCTTCTTCCAAGCCTTGTTTTGAAAGACGATCCGGCCCTTTCGGATCTCGACGCGATCGTTGTAGTACTCGTAGGGGGTTTTGGATTTTCCTAAGGTGACAGTGTACCAATGATCCCAAAGGACTCGGTCTTTTGCGGCAGCGAATGAGGGATAGAGCAGGGCTAAGATGAGCAGCGGGATTGAACGCATATCCTAAGAATACTACCGGATGAGCGTGATGATATTAAAATAGTCATCCGTCCAGAGGCGGCCGCTGCGGCCCTCGAGCAGAGCCCATCGCTTGTCGCTGTTAAGGGGTGCGAGATTGAGTGGATCCTTTGACATGACGACCCAGCGAGCTTTGTGAAGAACACGCTCGCCAAGACAAGCAAGCCAAGGTGGAGCAGCGCTTGGTAGCTGTGACTCAGAGTCTGCGTCAAGCGATTGGCGTATAGGTAGCCTCCCAGAAGGGCAGCTTGGAAAAAGACCATGCAGATGTTCCAGGCGACAGGGGCGCCCCCTAGTAATGGCAGCAGCAGCTTGCCAACCATCGGCTGAACCGAAAAGAGCAGGAATGCGCTGACAAAAAGTGTGGCCGAATACAGTAGGGACATCAGACGATTATCATGCCCGATGCTTTTAGGTCGTCAAGTTCCCCTCATTTGCCTCCGATAGGGAACTGAATGGATGCAATCGAAAAAGGCCAGTTAGTCCTCAATGCCGCTTATGTGTTGATCTTCATAGCCACGTTCATCGTGGGAAGAATGGTCGCTGTCGAGCAGGAGAGCCGTGCTGCTCAAGAGAACTTGGCGGACCTTCGTGATCGCAAGGCCTCTAACGGACTGGTTAAGATCACTCGGCCGTTCTTCACCCAGTATGTCGTGCCCATGCTCCGGGGCAAGCCATTCTGGGACAAGCATCGCAAGAAGTGGAAACGAGCTCTCATCGCGGCGGGGCTGCGTGACGAGCTGACGCCGGATGAGTTCATCGCGTTTAAGCTGTTTCTGATCATTTTTTTTCCGCTCGTAGGCGCTTTTCTCAGAGCGGCTGAGCTGATTGATCTCGAATGGATCTATATCTTTGGAACCGGCATTGTGGGCTGGTTTTATCCAAACCTTTGGGTCGGCGGTCGCCGGACAGAGAGGCAAAAGCAGGTGATTCGAGCGATGCCTTTTATCGTCGACCTTCTTGCGCTCTCGACCGAGGCGGGTCTCGACTTTCTGGGGGCCATCGGCAAGGTTGTCGACAAAGCCAAGCCAAGTCCGCTGGTGGACGAATTTTCTCAGCTCCTCAAAGAGATCAAGGTCGGTGCTTCGAGGCAGGAGGCATTGCGCGAGATGGCAGCGAGGATCGACTTGACTGAAGTGAACTCGTTCGTGGCGATCTTGATCTCAGCCGACCAGATGGGGGCATCGATCGGAAAGATCCTGCGACAACAGTCAGAACAAATCCGCGTGCAGAGGATTCTGGCAGCAGAAAAAGCGGGTGCCGCAGCGGCGCAGAAGATCATGGCGCCAATGATGCTCTTTATCGTTCCTGCCGTTTTTATCATGATCGGAGCGCCATTTTTTCTGGCGAACTGATCCGTCATCGGATTGACGAGAGTGTTTAAATGACTGCTTTTTATGGAAGAAATGGCCAGGAAAAATCGATGAGAGCCGACTCCAAGCGAATTCAGATCCTATCCCTAAAAAATCAAAGCTTTATCGCCGATAAGTGTTTCGTGGCGGACTGCTTTTTTGCGCGCCTCAAAGGTTTGATTGGAACACCTCGGTTGGAGGCCGGGGAAGGAATGTTTTTTCCGAAGTGCAACGATATCCATATGTGGTTCATGAGCATCCCGCTCGACGTTGTGTTTGTGCGTCGTGAGAGGGCTCTCGATGGATCCCTGTCTTGGCGAGTGACGTCGGCGCACGAAGGAGTGCGTCCTTGGCGTCCGCTTCCGCTTCGCGATGGCAAGGCGTCTGAGACCATCGAGCTGCCCGTGGGCACAATCAAGCGTTGTGAGATCAGAGCAGGAGATCAGCTATGTTTAAGCTAACTGTCGTGGCAGGACCTAATCGCGGAGCAAGCTATGCCGTGCAGGAAGGCGAGGTCTCGATCGGACGTCAGGCGGGCAACACGGTGGTTTTGCAGTCTGCCAAGGTTTCTAAGAAACACTGCACCCTGGTCGTGAGCAATGGCGAAGTGATCGTTCAGGATCAAGGCAGCTCGAACGGGACGTTTATCAACGGTACGCTCGCGAAGTCCAAGAAGATCAAGCCAGGCGATCGCATCAGTGTTGGAGAGTATGTTTTTGAGTTGAGCTCTCCGCCTGTTGCGCGTGTCCCTAAGGCCCCGCCCCGGGTCTCGGGAATGGGCCAAGTGTTGCAGTTTCCGGTGGTTCCCGGCGCCGGAGGGATGCCAGGGGCAGCAGGCTTGCCAGGCGTCCCTGGAGGATCGATGGGCAGCAGCGACCTGGCGGCCGCAGCGCCTCAAGACTTCAAGGGCAAATTGCTCCATGCGCTTGATCAAAGCGTGATGCCATTTTTCTATTCGCTTAACTTCAAGCACGAGTGGCGAGTTCTATTGATCTCGTTTTTTGGGATATTCGCGATCGGCAACCTAGTGATCTCGGTTTATCCGTTGATCGAGCAGAATCGCACAAATGTGGTCCGGGAGATGGGCAAACGCGCGTCTTTCATGGCTCGGCAGTTAGCTGAGAAGAATGGCCCATTTCTCGCGGCAAGAGCTGAAACCAAGACAGATATCGGGAGTTTGATCGAGACTGCAGAGGGCGTGCGAGTCGCGGTGCTGACCGATCTTGACAACCGAATCATCGCTCCACCGTCTAAGCTCAACAACTACCTCAATGTAGGACCAGAAGCGGCTTTCGCTACCAAGGCGAGGGACCTCTTTCGTGGCGGGCGAGAAACTGGATTGTGGAAGGAAGTTGACCCCACCATCGTCTGCGCAGTCGAACCCGTCAAAATATACAACCCGCAGGCGGGGAAAAACATCGTAGCTGGGATGGCCATCGTCTCGATCGATACTACGATAGCGACCCCAGATCTGGGAGAGATGGGAGTGACCTACTCGGAGACTTTGATCCTCACGAGCCTCTTGGGAGGCCTACTCCTGCTGATTCTTTACAAACTGACGCTCAAGCCCCTTCAGACCTTGAACGACGATATGGATCGCGCTCTCAAGGGAGAGCTCGGCCAGGTGACTCATGAGTTCAAGTTTGAGGAGCTCAACTCGCTTTGGGACATCATCAATTCGGCCCTTCAGCGCATCCCCAAGAATGGCGGGGGCGCTGACTTAGGTGGCGGGGGCGGGATGACCGCCGATGATCTGATTGGGCCCTTGCGAATGATGGCCAACGTGGCCAAGTTCGGCGTCGCAATCTGTGACGGCAGTCGCAAGGTTCTTTATCTCAATTCAAACTTCGAGGACATCAGCGGGATTCGCGGGGACTCGTCGATCGGGCAGGATTTTGCGGAAGTAGCGCGAGATCAGTCATTGGGGATGTTCTTAGGGGACCTGATGGATCGCGCCTCTCCTTCGACCGAAGGGGCGGCTGAGGATTATGATTTTTCGGGCGTGGGTCATAAGTGTTATGCGGCAAGCTTTGGATCGCCTGGCGCGGTCAAATGCTACTTGCTCGCGTTCGTCAAGGCGGAGGGTTGATCGAGGGTGCCAAAAGCGGCTCGCTTCAAGCAAGTTAATGTACCTCGCCAAGCCGGTGAACTGGCTCGCCTGAAGATCTTGCAGGGGCCTGACTTTGGGTCAGTCTTTGTCCTTACTTCGCCTCGGGCAACGATTGGCAGGGGCGAGGACAACGAGATCATGGTTTCTGACCTTAAGGCCTCTCGGCTCCATGCGGAGTTCTCGATGCTTTCGATGGGCGGGTGGAGCATCAAGGATCTTGGCTCCGCTAACGGGATCTTGCACAATGGCAAAGCCACTCGCATCGCAGCTCTTCGCACGGGAGACACGGTAGCGTTTGGTGAGACGACTCTCGAGTTCATATCCTCAGAAGCGGGCACGGCGATGCTCATGTCTCCGGGAAGAAACGCTGAACAGCTTCGTGCGGAGGCGCAGGCGTTCGAGTCTCAAAAAAGGCGCGTGCGCTCGATGGGTACGCCTGGAAACTTCACTGCTGCGAGTCCAGCATCAAAGCAGCCGCCCAACAAGAGAGTCATGATTTATGGCGGTGCTGCGGTGCTGGTGGCCGGATTCTTTCTTTTCACGACTCCCCCCTCTCAGGTGCCTGCTGCCAAGAAGGACGGCGGCAAGAAGCGCGATCTGGCCAGCTACCTTCCTTCAGCGGACCCCACCGTGGCTCGCTCTGCTGAGCAGTTCTTTAAGGCTGGGTTCAGGGAGTACACCGCAGGCAATTACTTGCGAGCCAAGAATCAATTCGAAACGGTGCTGCAGATGTCGCCTGGGCACCCCCTTGCGACGCTGTACCAGGAGAACTGCAATAAGAAAATTGAGGCAGACGTCAAAGCTCACATGAAACGGGGCGGAGAAAGCTTAAAGGCCGGTCGCTTAAAAGATGCGCGCTCTCATTTTGAGTCTGTTCAACGAATACTATTTAATAATCAAAGTTCCGACGAGTTCAAGGAGTCTAAGGATCAGCTCGAGGCAGTGAAGAAGCAAATGTCAGGAATCGAGGATAAATCAGGCTAATTTTATGGGTGCTGCGGCGGTATTAACCATCTTAAAGAACGGAGAGACGATCAAGAGTTGCCCGATCGAGGGCGAAGTCGTGCTCGGTCGTGCGGATGGTTGCGTGATACGCCTGGACGACCGCGCGATCTCTCGACAGCATGCGATTTTTAAGGTTGTGGCCGACGGAGTGCAAGTTGAGAAGAAAAGCGAGTTCGCTCCTTTGTCGGTGAACGGAGCTGAATGCACTCGCGCCATCGTCAAGGAAGCCGACATCATCGCGATCGGTCCTTATCTGCTGCGGGTCTCCATGGCGAAAGCCGCGGCTGCCGATGAATCCGAAACTGCGGCTCCTGAGGGGACTGTGTCCCTGTCTCCGTTGGACGCCCCGGCTGCACCAGCGGGGTCGCATCCTGCATCAAAGCCACCTGAGGCGCTTAGCGAAACCGGAAGCGCAGCTGCTGATCCTGAGTTGGGAGAGGCCCCTAACGACTTGAGCGAGCACTCGCCTGAACTCCTGGATCCCAACTTGCCCGAGGGCGCCCAGCCTGGACTTGAGCTTGGCGGTGGAGCCGCAATACCCGGAATTGAGGGATCTGATCAGCCCGAAGGCCTCTCCTTAGAGAGCCAAGAGCCAGCGATGGGAGACCCACTGGGCTTGTCTGTTTCCGATGAGCCGCTAGAAGCTGCGGATGAGGATGCCAAAACCAAGCTGACTCCTGCAGCAAAGCTCAGCGTTAAGCTAGTGTTTCCGCAAGGCAGCGCAAACGTCACAGAGTTTGATCTGACAGGCGATGAAGTGTCGATTGGCCGCGGAAACAACTGTGACATCATCCTTAATGACAAAAAGGCCTCGAGAAAGAATGCGATCATTCGCAGAGCGGGCCTCAGCTTCTCGATCAAGGATCTAGGTTCGGCAAACGGCACTTTTGTTAATGGCGCTCGAGTGACCGAGCAAGAGCTTGCCGGAGATGATCGGATCCGAATCGGAAACGTTGAGTTCCGGTTCAAGGCCATGAGCGCCGACTATGAGTCTCGTCAAAAGGACTTCATGCCAGTGCCTGTTGACCCCGACGAGAGCGAAGCGCCGTCGGACAATTTTCCGGCGACTTCCGATCCAGCAATGGATCCCGCAGGCCAGCTTCTTGCCAGCGACCTCATGGGTCAGGCGCAAGCCCAGCCGCACCAGCTCGGGCTAGATGCGAGCGCGGCTCCGGCTGGAGTGACTGGGATCGCTGGCATCGGACCGCCAGATCTGAAGAACATGGGGATCCTCGAGAAGCTTCGCAACTTCAAGGATCTTCCTCCGCGGCAACGGATCCTCTACATCATCTGTGGCGGCGCTATCTTCTACCTTCTCATTTTGCCTGAGATATTTCCCGAGCCAGAGGCTCCCCAGCAGAAGCCTAAGCCCAAGCCTTCAGCGGTGGCGGTGCCCTTGGGAGATGCTCCTGCGAGCTTCGCGACTCTATCCGCTGATAAGCAGCGTTTTGTCGATGCGCAGTACAATCTTGCTTTCGATCACTTTAAGGGCAAGGAGTACGACAAGGCCCTCTATGAGCTCGACAAGATCTTTCTGATCATCAATGACTACAAAGACGCTCGAGACATCGAGAGGTACGCCAGAGAAGGCAAGCGCAAGCTCGAAGCATTTGAAGAGGAGAAGAGAAGGAAAGAAGAAGAGGCCCGCCTCAAAGCCAAAGTCGCTGAGCTGGTCGAGGAGTGTCGCCAGCGAATGGATAAAAAACACTATGAGCAGGCGCAGGAGCTCTTTGCGCAGATCACGGTTCTTGATCCAGAAAACACAGCCGTAGGAGCTTGGAAGCGTGAGATCGAAGAATACGAAGAGAGCAAGCGACTTGATGCTCAGGCCAAGCAGGTGCAGGAAGAGATCAATAAGCGCGCCAGGGAGATCTATAATGAGGGAGTGGCTCTCAGGAAACAGGGCAAGTTTCACTCCGCGATAGATGTTTTTGGCAAAGTCGGTGACATCGGGGCAAACGATGCCTCGCTGGCTCAAAAAGCAAAAAAAATGATCAGCTTCTGTAGAGCGGCAATCAAGGCTCGTCGTGAACCGGTGCTTGCTGAGGCGCAAACTGCGGAGACTGCAGGAGAGCTTCCAAAAGCGTTCGACCTCTACAAACAGGCGACGCTCATCGATCCGCCCCATAAAGCGGGCTACGCAGGCATGAATCGCATCCGTGGGATTCTGCATGATCGCGCCAAGCTGATTTACACTGAAGCCGTCTTGGCTGAGAGCTATAGCGACTTTGCTTTGGCTCGCAAAAAGTTCAAGGAGTGTCTCGATGTGGCGCCAGTAGACGACATCTATTATGAGCGCGCGACTCGAAAGTTGGCTCGCTATTTTAGAAAAGAGGATCAGAGCGATGAGCGCAATTAGAGCCATCTCCGTTTTTTCGAGCCAGGGCCGTCGCCCAGCCCAAGAAGATTGCGTCCTCAATGTCCAGGATAAGGGCATATTTGTGGTGGCAGACGGTTTTGGGGGGCCTGTGCCCGGAGCTGCGGCTGCAAAGACCGCGTGCGAAGCGGTTAGGAGTTTTCTGATCAAAGAGGCAGGCGACTTGGAAGCGACTCTTCCGTTCGTGCTTAGGTCCTACTTCTCGTTAGCGGGCAATGTCCTGTTCAATGCGCTGATTCACGCCAATCGAAAAGTCACGCAGATCAACAAGGGCAAAGGGGTTCATGAGCGAGGAGGAGCGTCGGTCTTGGCCGGGTTCGTAGACGGAGATCTGCTCGCCCTCGCAAATGTCGGAACCTGCGGGGCTTGGCTCCTGCGAAATGGGGATTCTACAGAGCTTGTGACTCCTCGTTCTTATGCGAGGCTTTGCGATCCATTCGCGAAGAACCCGCGTGAGGATCACCGGGTTCCGCTGATGTCGGTAGGGGTATCAGAAGATGTTGAGCCGGAGATCGCCGAGTACCGGCTCAAACCCAATGACTGGGTTCTGCTTCAGACAGACGGCATTTCGGCTTCCGTCGTCGAGGAGCTCTGCTTGATCCAGACGAGAAGGCTCGCTCCTGGAGCCGCCTCAGAGGTTGTTTTGGCGCTTCTTAATCAGTCCTCGTATGATGACAACTCGACGCTGTCTCTCGTTATCTTCTGAACGGGCCTCCTTTGGGCCTCGATCCTGGATGGGAATCTCGAGTGGTTGTTCTTGGTTTTATTAAATATCGTCTATTTACCTTGTTTATTGATTTAAGAATTTGATATTTATAGACTTTAACAAAGTTGACTATTTTGTTCATATATTGGATCATAATAAGAATACCGTTGTAATTAGGGGATGCGGTTCAACTCCTAGATCAGATCTGCCGATTAGCCCTAGGAGAAGGAGTCCAATATGAGCATGAAGAAATTTTTTAAAAATCTTTGGTCGGACGAAACTGGGCAATCAACAACTGAGTACATCCTGATTCTCTCTGTGGTCGTTCTGATCGCGATGAAGTTCAAAAAAGAGTTCGAAGGCCGCATGACTGGTATCACTGCGAATCTGGGTCAGCAGATCGATGGAGCCGTTCAGGATTCGTCGGGCGGTCACTAAGACGCAGCCGACTGAACACTGATTCTCGAGGGTATTATGGGGAACCATCGAGCACATCTAAAAAAACTATGGAGACGTCTGCTCTTCCTGCTTGATGACGAGAGCGGGCAGGGAACCGTTGAGTACATCTTGATCCTGTCGGTCAGCGTTGTGGGAGCCGGAGCCGTATCGCGCTCGATCATGGAAGCGCTTGATAAGGGGCTTCTGCGTTTTGGGGCTCAACTCGAAAAGGATCTCAAGACCGGGCGCGCTCCCCTGAATATTTGGGAGAACTGAATTCTTGGAAAAACCGCTGATCGAAGCCGTTGCCGTGATCTCGCTGATCGCGGCTGCGACAGATGTCGCACGCGGACGGATCTATAATTGGCTGACGGTACCCGCCTTGATATCGGGTGCCGCCTCCGCTGCGTGGTTTGGCGGTTGGGAGGGTCTGGGCAGCTCGGCGCTGGGCGCTGGAGCTGGTTTGCTGCTCTACGGCTGGATGTTCTGGATCGGGGTTTTGGGCGGCGGCGACGTGAAGTTATTGATGGCTCTGGGGGCCTGGGGTGGATTGGGCTTTGTCGAGGAAGTCGCGCTTCTTGGCTTACTCCTAGGCGGGATAATGGCAGCAGGCATCCTGATTGGCCGCGGCCGCATGGGTGATTTTGTGCGCAGGATGAGGGCGTTTGTTCTCACGTTAATGGTGAAGGAGCTTGAGTCAGAATCGCCTAACATCGATCACAGTCACAAGATGCCTTTTGGTGTTCCGATCGCGGGCGCAGCGATCTGGACCGCGTGGGCGCATCCTCTTTTGAGTTGGGGATTCAAACCATGGCCTTGATCGAGCGCATGCCGGATTCGGCGCCAGAACTTGATGAGCGGGGCCAGGCGGTGATCGAGTATATCCTGCTGCTGGTCGTAGTCGTGGGATTTTTCCTCTCGGTCGCCAGTTTTTTCTCGAATATCGGACTGGGTCAGAAGCTCGCAAAGCCCATCACGGGGGATTTTGCCCACGCCTATCAATTGGGCGATCCCAAAGCCAAGAGCTTAGACGACGGAGCTCCAGAGCGGCATCCCCGCGTCTATGATGAGGGACCAGAAAACTTTCGCATCTTTATCAATCCGGATCAAAAGGGGGGCTCCTGATGAACTGGCTCATCAAAAGTCTGAGAGCAAGGAAGCGGGAGCTTCAGCGCTCTCCTGAGTTGGGATCCGGTGGTCAGTCGACCATCGAGTTTATTCTTACACTGACACTATTAATGGGATTCGTTCTTTTCTATCTGCAGCTATCGCTGATGATGGCCTTTGGAAACTATGTTCATTACGCCACTTTTATGGCGGCCAGGGCCTATCTATCGGCCGGTCCGGATCCCCAGGATCAAGAGGATCGCGCAAAAGCCGTCATCACTCGGATGGTGAAGCGCAACAACTCGCCAGGAATCGATCGGTTGCCCTCTGTGGCCAAGGGCGACGGGGGCGGCGACATCAAGGGGCTCGAGTTTAACCTCAGTGAGTTCAATGCGACCGACGTTAATTTAAGTTGGATGCAGGGAGTCCGATACAGGTTTAAGAGCCGTCTCTTTCTGATGCCAGTGGGCAAGGGAGGGCTCCAAGGAAATACGCCCGCCAATACGGTGACGTTGATTTCCGAAAGCTGGTTAGGAAGAGAACCGACTTATCTCGACTGCCAGAATGACATGGGAAAATTTGAAGGTATTTTTGACAATGGATGCTGAGCAAAGAGTTGGCCGAAAGTCCGGGACCGAAAGGTTCGACCAAGGTCAGAGCATAATCGAATTCTTGATGATGCTGCCAGTCCTCATCGGACTGGTGGTCCTGCTCGTTCGCTCCAACACGGCAATTCAAATATCGATCGTCAACCAACAGTATGCGCGAGCGCAGGCTCTGTGGCTGACATTCAACAGCTCGGTCTATCCTGGCAAACAGCTTCGTCAGGTTCAGTTGGGCGATAAGAAGTTCAACCAGATGGTGATCGGGGTTTCAGAAAACGCAGCTCCAGCGCAAGGCAACTTCACGCCCAGGGCCGCTACGCAGAACGTGACTCGCAAGAAGAGCGGCACACGCGACGAGCCGCAAACAGAGCCCAAGCTGCGAGACAAGGTTCGCATCCGGGATACGGTCACTCTCTGCACGCAGATGGTGGTGGTCAATGGTAAAGAAGGCCTGACGGACCTTCTCAAGCTAGGGGGCAACGAGAAGTTCGATCTTCCAGTAGCTCCATTTAGTCTTTCTGAGCAAACGCAGTTCAAGTTCTGCTCCTCTCCGATGGAGTACGTCATCAGCAACGAAGAGGGTGGGGCAACATGAATAACAAAGCCCTTACGATCTCAATCCTGATGGGCCTGATCGCACTGTTCTTTGTTCAAAGCTACGTGAGCAGCATCGAGGAGAAAGCGCAAAGGCAGTTCGGCACCGAGGTGCTCGTTCTCAAGGCCAAGGTGAACATCAAAGAGCTTGATACGATCAACGAGACGATGCTCGACTTCGATTTGATTCCGAAAAAATTTGTCGAGCCCGCCGCGCTCTACTGGGAGACCAAGTTAGTGAATGAAAGCGCGAGCAAGGGCAAGAATGCCTTGGCCGGAACCATCGCGATGGTGCCCATCAAGAAGGGCGAGCAGATCACCTATAACATGTTGACTGAGCCCGGTCTGCGCACAGGGCTTGCGCCGCAGATCGCACCTGGTCGTCGTGCGATCGCGATCCCGGTCAATGATACGACCGGCGTCGCCAAGCTCATCAAGGCGGGTGATCGGGTCGATCTGATCGCGGTGTTGGACACTGGAGGTGGCAAGGCCGGCAAGATCGCTAAGACCTTGTTTCAGGATGTGGTTGTTCTCTCGACCGGTCGGTCGGTCACTAACAACGTCGCAAGAATCATAGAGGCGGATCCTTACGGTGGCAAAGAGCGCGTCCGGTCGCTTGCCGAGGATACTACTTTTGCAAACGTCACACTTGAGGTTGAGCCTGGTCAGGCTCAAATTCTCGCTTTGGTCATGGCTAACGGGGACAATGCCTTGACTCTTTCTTTGCGCAACAACGACGATACCGAGCGCCACCCGATGCAGGCAACTGTCATCTCGGATGTGCTTGGAACCGACGCCGCGCGTGTTCCTAGGGGGCCTGCGAGCAGATAATGGCACACCCTAAGGCGAGCCGCCTGATTGCCATGCTTCTCTGCCTGACGCTGCTCGTGGCGCCATGGCCTGGTGGCCCTTTAGCTCAGGCTGCCGATAATGCCGCCGCTCCGCCAAAGAAAAATAGGTTCAAGCGATCGAAGCTGACCAACGACGAAACGGAGCGAACGGCTGATCGTCGAAGCCTGCTGTTGACCACTGGAGAGGATCGCGCGGTCGACCTCGACTTTGACGTAAACAGTGGCGCGAACGGCTTCACGATCGGCAACCCGACGATCCTCACCACCACGTTGGTCAAGATCGGCGATAAGCGACAAGTCATATTTAAGCCTCTTAAGTCGGGTGAGACGACGGTGACTGTGAGGGATGCGGACGGCACGCTCAAGCTGATCTTCAGTGTCCGCATCACTGGATCCAATCTGCTGCGAGTGGCAGGGGAGATTCGTAGCCTCGTGCGGGACATAGAAGGCATCGAGATCCGCATTGTCGGATCCAAGGTGGTCGTCGAGGGCGAGGTTCTGGTGCCCGCCGATTATGCGCGTCTTTATTCGGTCATTAGTGACAAGGCCTATTCTGAGTTTGTGCTCAATCTGACGACGCTATCGCCTCTGGCATTGCAGGTTCTCTCCAAGCGGATTCAGGACGACATCAATACTTTCGCCCAAAACGTAAAGACTCGCGTAGTGAACGGTCGCATCTTTCTCGAAGGCCAAGTGGATAGCGGGGAGCATGCCGGCCGCGCCAAGCGGATCGCTGAGCTCTATCTGCCCGAGATCAAGCCAGGCAGCCCTCTAGAGAAGGACCCGAGCGCACAGAAGCTCCCTGGCCCGATTATCGTCAACTTCATCGTGATCAATCCTCCTCCGCCCAAAAAGCAGGACAAGCTGGTGCGCATCACGGTTCACTTCGTTGAACTCTCAAAGGACTATAACAAGATCTTTGGCTTTAAGTGGCAGCCCGGATTCACTGCGGATCCCACGATCTCCATTGGACAAAATGCCCAGGGCGGCGCCGCTGCGAGCGGGACCTCATTCAGCGCCACTTTATCAAGCTTGTTGCCGCGTCTCGAGAGCGCTCAGCAAGCCGGTTATGCTCGGGTTCTCAAGACTGGGACGGTGGTCGTGCGCAGCGGCCAGCCAGCCACCTTGAATGAGCAGACTGAGATCCCGTTCGCTGTTCAGGGCGGCAATGGCCAAGTGGCTGCGAGCAGCGCCAAAGTGGGCCTCGAGATTGCGGTGACTCCTCAGATCGTGGGTCAGAGTGAGGACATCCAGATGGAGCTCAAGATGAACCAGACGGACCTCGTGGGTCGATCTCCTGCGGGGCAGGCTCCTACGACGGCTTCTCATAAGGTCGACACCAAGCTCTACGTAAAATCCAACGAGAGCGCCGCTGTGGCAGGGGTCACGTCAAGCGCGGTAGGCACTGATTTTAATAAAGACGATCCGAGGTCCGGAAGCTTTGCAGAAGGCACGACTCCGCTCTTCTCGCTGATTCACAGCAAAGGATATCGCAAGAACAAGTCACAGTTCGTGATCTTCGTGACTCCTCAGATTGTCGAGAACGCCTCTGACGGAACAGAGGATTTGAAGAAAAACTTTAGGATCAAGGTAAAATAACTATGGCTGGTCATATCATCGCAGTCGTAGGCGGAAAGGGAGGGGTAGGTAAAAGCGTGTTTGCCGCGAACCTCGCCATTTCGTACCTCCAAGAATTTAAACAAAGACCATTGATTGTTGATCTTGATATGGCAAGCCTCGGCGACCAGAACATCATCCTGGGGCAGAACCCGCCTAAGAACATCGTTGATGTCTCCAAGATGCAGGGTGGTCCGGTCGATCCAAAGACGCTGGCTCCCTACATGGTTAACGCGCCAGCTGGATACAGCTACATAGCCGCGCCTCGCGACGCGATCATCGCGCGTGACCTCGATGTCGAAGGCATAGGTCGCTTCATGAAAGCGATCACCAACGTGTTCAGCCTAGTCGTCGTAGATTGTGGCAACGGCACGGAGCCTTGGGCTCTCAAGACGATGGAGCATGCCACCGCGATATTTGTGGTGACAACCGCGGATGTGATCGTCATCAATCAGACCAAGCGCGTGCTCGGCAAGATCCAGGAACTACTGTTTCCGCCGGAGATGGTCCAGATCGTGGTCAATCGCTACAACGCAAACAACATCATCAACCCAACGATGATTCAAAAAAATCTGGGTCGCCCCATCTTCGCGGCCGTGCCCGAAGATGTTTCGACATGCGATGGATCGCTCGCCAAGAGCACGCCTCTTTGCATCTCGGCCGCCAACACCCCGATCTCACGCGCTTACCACGACATCGTGAGAAAAGTTCAGCAGACCAATCTGCTCGACACACTCGCTAAGCTCAAGAAGCCATCAGGCGTCGTTGCCAAAAGCGGCGGCTCAGCCGGAGCGGGTGGCGCGGCGGTTGTGGATGCCGTACCCGGCAGTGCAGGCTCGAGCGGTCGCAGCAGTGCCGCTCCTCTGGATCCCTGGACTGCGATGAAACTGAGAATCCATAAGGCTCTAGTTGAGCAGATGGACCTCAAGAAGATGAACACGGACACGAGCGATCCAAAGCAGCGTGCAATCCTCCGCGAAAAAACCCAGAAGGGCGTCCTCGATATCCTCACTCATGAGGACACTGCGACCGTGCTTGCCACTCGCGAGCTCAAGGCGCAAATGGTGAAGGAAGTCCTTGATGAGGCTCTAGGTCTGGGGCCGCTCGAGGATTTGCTTGCCGACGACTCCGTGACTGAGATCATGGTCAACGCTCGTGATCAGATCTATGTCGAGAAGGCCGGAAAACCAGGCCTCTCCAAAGTGACTTTCTCGTCCGAACAGCAGATGATGAACGTGATCGAGCGTATCGTGACCCCGCTCGGGCGCCGCGTGGACGAGAAGGTTCCGTATGTTGATGCGCGCTTGCACGATGGGTCGCGAGTGCACATCATCATTCCTCCGCTCGCCCTGCGTGGGCCCACTATTACGATTCGCAAGTTCCCCAAGAAGCGCATTACGGAGAAGGACCTAGTGGCCTTCGGGTCGATGACCGAGGAGATCGCGGATTTTCTTCGTTGTTGTGTCGAGGCTAAGCTCAATATCGTGGTTTCAGGCGGTACTGGCTCAGGCAAGACGACGCTCCTCAATGTTCTCAGTAATTTTATCCCGGCCTCTGAGCGTATCATCACGGTCGAGGACTCTGCCGAGCTCCAGCTGGGGCAGGACCACGTGGTCAGGCTAGAGACACGGCCCAAAAATATCGAGGGCGAGGGCGAGGTCAGCATTCGTGACCTCATCAAATGCTGCCTGCGAATGCGCCCAGATCGCATCATCGTCGGTGAGTGCCGCGGCGGCGAGACGTTCGACATGCTCCAAGCCATGAACACCGGCCACTCCGGATCGCTGACCACCTTGCATGCCAACAATCCGCGCGAGGCGCTTGCGCGCTGTGAGTCGCTCGTCATGCAGGCCGGGTTGCCGATTCCGGCCAAGGCGATTCGAGAGAACATCGCCTCAGCTGTCGGACTCATCGTTCAGCAGAGTCGCTTGGTAGATGGCTCTCGTCGCGTGACTTATATCACCGAGGTGGTGGGCATGCAGGGCGAAGTCGTGAGCTTGCAGGATATCTTCATTTACAAGCAGGAGGGTCTCGACAAGAAGCGCAAGATTATAGGGCGATTTGTTCCTACAGGCTTCATTCCCAAGTTTGTCGAGGACATGGAAGCCAAAGGCATGAAGATCTCAAGGAGCTTGTTTGCTTCAAAATAGAAGAGGCCAGCCAAGATGATTTTTAAGTACCTGGGCATGTTAGGATTCGCCGTTGCGGTGGCTGCGATTGGCTACCAGCAGAGCAAGCGTTTTCTGGACTGGCTCAGGTTTCAGTCGCTCGGGACCCGCGACTACATCGTTGATCGCTTAGCCTCGATGTTTATCGAGATCCCTCCTCAGAAGATCCTAATGGGGCTCTTTGGGCTGAGCTTTGGCTCTGGTTTGCTCATGCTGATGATTTTTCGCAATCTAATGCCGGGCGTGCCGTTTGCGATCATCATGACCATCATAGGCTGGAAGGCGCCCAAGCCCATCGTCGATTGGTTATATCAGCGCCGGATCAAGAAGTTTGTCCACCAGATGGTCGATGCGCTGGGATTGATGTCCAACGGGATGAAGTCCGGCTTGTCTGTCGTCCAGTCTTTGGGTCTTGTGACGCAGGAGATGGAGAACCCCATCCAGCAGGAGTTCAATCTTGTCCTCAGCGAGAACAAGCTCGGTGTGTCTCTCGAGGATGCCTTTATCAATCTCTCCAAGCGCGTTCAATGCGATGACGTCGAGATGTTCGTGACGTCGGTGAATATCCTAAAGGAAACCGGCGGAAATTTGGCGGAAACTTTCGATACGATCGTCTCGACGATCCGCGAGCGCATCAAAGTCGAAGCCAAGATCGATGCGATGACTGCTTCCGGCAAGATGCAGGGGTACGTAGTCATGTGTATTCCTGGGGTTTTGGGCGCCATTTTTTATCAGACGGATCCTGAGTTCATGAAGCCGATGTTCACGACCACGATGGGTTGGGTGGTGATCATGGTGATTCTAGCGCTCGAGCTCGCTGGGTATTTTGTCATCATGAAGGTGGTTAAGATCGATGTTTAGTCGAATAGAGTTGAAATATTCTAGTGAGACGATTTCAATATTAAACAGGGAGAGGTGAGAAAATGATTCGAGCGATTCGCGGGGTTCCGTTCGTAGTGGCTGTCATGGCTTTGGCGCTTGGCTCTCAGGCCCTGGCTAATGTGAGCCTGAAGAACGGCAACTTCTTTATTGGCTACACCGACATCGTCTATCCCGGCGGATTTGAGCCCAAGATGGAGCGCGTATACAACTCCAAGACTCCTTTTAAGGGGATGTTTGGTTGGGGTTGGGGCACTGAGTACGAGGCTTACCTCTCTGTCTCGGCCGACGGTAGCGTCGTAGTGCACGAGTATGGCGGAGGTGCCGAGAATCGTTTCAGCCCTGTGGCTTTTAAATCCGAAGAACTCACCAAGGCAGTCGATGCTCTTGCAGGCGCGGCCCAGAAGGCCGGCACGGTTGGAAGCACCGATCAACTGGCCGCTTATAAGGCCAAACTCAAAGGCGACGCTTCCTTTCGTAACGATGAGTGGGAGAAGTTTCGTTCTCAGGGAAAACTGCAGGCTCGCCAGCTTGCCACGGGCTCCCAGCTGCACTCAAACCGCTTTAGCTACCAGTACATCACCAAGGTCGCTGATGGTTATGTTCGCAACTTCGACAACGGCAAGATTGAGAAGTTTAACGAGCAGGGAAAGCTGATGAGGATCAGCGACAAGAACAACAATTTTATTGAGCTTTCGTATGGCAAAGACGGCCACATGTCCAAGCTCGTCGATAACTTCAACCGAAAGATGTTCTTCACCTTCAACTCCCAAGGGCTCTTGGAGAGGATCGAGGGCGAGAACGGCAAGAAGGCTGAGTTCAAATACAATGCGAACGCAGAGCTGATCTCGAGCGTCGATGTCGATAACAACACTTATGCGTACAGCTACGGTGATGCCAAGAAGGGTGACGGGGGACGTCGCCACAACTTGGTCGAGATCGCTTACACCGATAAGACGACGATGCAGATGGAGTACTACGGTCGTGACAAACAAGAGAGCATCAAGAGCGTTAAGGATCGCGACTCTTCATTGACGAGCTATAGCTACGAGACCGACCCTTCTGATAAGGGCCACTCTTCAGTGGCGGTTGCGGTCAAGGGCAGTGACGGTAAAGAGATCTCCTCGAGCAAGTACGAGTACTATGTCAAGCATAAGGCTGACGGTGAAGAGTGGACCTACAAGTTGGTCACCACTCTCGACGGCGATCGCACCGAGACGACCTATAACGAGTGCTGCAACATGCCTCTGCTGATCAAGCATGGTGGTGAAGAAACAGCGTTTGAGTATGACGTCAAAGGGCACGTGACCAAGAAGACGACTCCGTCCGAAGTCACCGAACTTACCTATGACCCCAAGGTGAGCAAGGTCTCCAAAGTGCGTCGCTACTCCAAGCTCAACAAGAAACAGGTGAGCTCCTCGGACTTCACCTACGATGCTAAGGGCAATCTGACATTTGCCAAAAACTCAGACGGCAAGGGTGTGAAGCTGTTCTACGACACAAACGGGCGCATCAAGAGCCTAGTCGACCAGAACCGCCGGCGCATCGACTTCAAGTACAACGAGAACTCCAAGCCGGTTGAGATTACAGATCCTGCCTTGGGTACGATCACGGTGAGCTACACCAATAGCGGGGAGATCAAGAAGGTTGAGAGCACCGCGGGCAGAAAGATCGCCCTGCAAGTGACCTCAGCGTTTCAGAACCTCCTGGACATCATCCGTCCGGCGGGCGTGAGCCTTAGCTTCTAAAGCGGCGTTCGAGGCCACTGATAGAAGGGTTGGGATTTTAGGTGCTTAATGTAATGCGATGCACCCCCAAAAGGGGTGACAGGCACCTTTTTTGAGTGTCGAAAGACTAGACAGTTGCATTATGACTCCAATAGGCGGGTATTGGGACGGGCTTTTGTCTTTTATAAGCTATTGATATTAAACAAGTAGTTTTTAAAATCTTTGGCATTGTGGTTGCTATATAGAGCCCAGAGCGACATTTGACTGGACCTTGTTGCTCAGGATAAACTTATAAGACCAGTAAACCGAGTAGTATGAGTGGGAGATGAGATAATGAAAACTTTTTCTAAGATTTCTGTGATGATTGCATTGGTTAGTTTTATGGGTGCTTCGGCTTTGGCGGCTCCGCCTTCGACGGGGCAGCAGGATAAACCAACTCAGTGCGTCGCCTCAGCTACCGCCACTACATCCGGGTTTGACCCTGTCACAGGTTTGCCATCAGACACTAAAGCCACTAGCGGTAGCGCTGCTCAAAAATAGTCAATTTCAACTGAGCTAGATCGGTTTTTTTTAGAAAGCGCCTCCACAGTAGAGTGGGGGCGTTTTTTTTTGTCTGTTTGAAATTAACCTGACAATTCTACATGAGTTAGTTATAGCATGCGTCATCCGATGCTAGAACTCAGGGGAATTGAAAAGAAATACGGCGCCACCTATGCAGTGCGCCCGACAAATCTCACTATCCGGGACGGGGAGTTCTTCTCCCTTCTCGGCCCCAGTGGCTGCGGCAAGACCACTCTTCTCAGAATGTTGGGCGGTTTCGAAACTCCGACCGCAGGGCAGATCGTCCATAACGGAACGCGCATCGACACCCTTCCCGCCAATCAACGTCACTTCAACATGGTCTTTCAGCGCTACGCCCTCTTCCCGCACCTGAGCGTTTGGGAGAACGTCGCTTTTGGTTTGCGCATGAAGAAGGTGCCCGCCGCCGAGCTAAAAACTAGGGTCGACGATGCCCTGGCTTTGGTCAAGATGGAACCCTTTGGCCCTCGTGGCATCAACACCCTCTCCGGCGGCCAACAGCAGCGCATCGCTGTTGCGCGTGCACTGGTGAACCAACCCCAGATTTTGCTTCTCGACGAGCCGCTTTCCGCCCTCGATCTCAAGCTCCGTCAGCAGATGCAGGTTGAGCTGCTCTCCATGCAGCGGCGGCTTAAGCACACCTTCATTTTCGTCACCCACGATCAGGAAGAGGCGCTCACTCTTTCGGACCGCATCGCCGTGATGAATGGGGGAGTCGTCGAGCAGGTCGGTACCGCCCAGGAAATCTACGAGTACCCGCGCACTCCGTTCGTCGCGCAATTCATCGGCCAAGTGAACTCCATCGAAGGCGAGGTTCGCGAAGCGCGCGCTGACGCCATCGTGGTGAACGGAGGCTCGCGTAGGCCCATGACTATCAAGCCCTCGCGTGATGGCTCAAGACCCTTGCCTGCCGCGCTCCATGCCACGCCGGTCAAGATCCTAGTGCGCCCCGAGAAGCTCAAAGTCCTCAAATCCGCACCCGGCCCTGAGCAAAACGCAGTCGAAGGCACGCTCAAAGAAGTGCTTTACCAAGGCCCCGTGACCCAGCTTTTTGTTCAGCTCAAAGATTCAAACGCTGCGCCTCTCATCGTTTCGCAGCCCAACACTGCCGTAACGGCGCGCCGCAACTTCAATATTGGCGACAAGCTCTTTGTCGCGTGGATGCCTGAGGACTGCCTGATCATGGGTCGAGATGCGGCGTTGCCGATGCAAGAGCCTTCGCAACAACAGGCTGGCCAGCCCGAGTCACGCTCTACGGAAACGGTCTCTCCCGTCGAAAGCAATCCCGGAGCTCCGCTTGGCTGAGCGGGCCTCCGTTCGCACCAAAACTCCTCCGCTCCTCGTGCTGCCCGCGCTGGGGTGGTTTCTTTGGTTCTTGCTCGTCCCGCTCTCCATTGTCATCGCGTACAGTTTCGCCACCAAAGGTACCTATGGGGGAGTCGTGTACCGCTTTACGACCGAAAACTATGTGAGAGCTACCGATTGGATCTATCTCAAGATCCTCTGGAACAGCCTTAAGCTCGCGAGCCTGACCGCGTTTTCTTGCCTCGTCATCGGCTATCCGATGGCCTATGTCATGGCAACCGCATCGCAGCGCCTCAGGGCGGCGCTACTTGTCTTGGTCGTGATCCCGTTCTGGACCAACTTTGTGGTCCGTGCCTACGCCATCAAAGTTCTCTTGGGCGAGCTAGGTCCCGTGAACCAGCTTTTTCTATCGCTGGGATTCATCAACGAGCCTATCATTTTTGCGAACTCTGCCTTTTCGGTCTGGCTCGGCATGGTCACCAACTACCTGCCTTTTATGGTGCTCCCGCTCTATGTCGCGCTCGAGAAGTTTGATTTCTCCCTGCTCGAAGCCGCGAAGGATCTGGGTGCGCCCCCTTGGAAAGCGCTCTTTAAGGTCCTCGTCCCACTCACCAAGTCAGGCATCATCACCGGCTTGATCTTTGTTTTTACACCGGCCTTGGGTGAGTTCGTCATCCCAGATCTCTTAGGTGGAGCCCGAACCATGCTGATCGGTAATTTGATCACCGAGCAGTTCTTAAAAACTCGTGACTGGCCGTTTGGGTCAGCGCTTTCGCTGCTTCTGATCGTGATCGTCATGGCTAGCTTGATCCTTTACCTACGCGTTTCGGCCGCCGAAGAGGCCGCCGAAGAGACCGTCGCACGGCCCGAGCCCGTCGAGCACCAGCGCTTGATCGCTGAGGCCCCTGTATGACCCGGGCCGCGCCCGCAGAGCGCCTCCGTCCTCGCTCGCCGTTCAGTGCGCGGGCAATGACTCTGATAGCGTTTTTGATGCTGTATGTTCCGCTCGCCGTTTTGGTCACTTACTCGTTCTTGGCGCCCACCCAAGGTCCTGGCAGTTCGCTGGGCTGGTCACTCGAGTGGTATCGCAAGATTTTAGCAAATAGCGTGGTGCTCGAAGCATTCAATATGAGCCTCTACGTGGGCTTGTGGACGACTCTCGTTTCGACCCTCTTGGGTACCTCTGCTGCGCTCGCCATTGAGCGGATGCGGTTTCCGGGTCGCAAGCTCTTTGATGTTCTCACTCACGTGCCCCTCATCATGCCCGAGATCGTTATGGGGCTTGCGTTGCTGATTTGGTTCGTCATGCTCCGGATCACCTTAGGGTCATTCTCCATCATCCTGGCTCACGTGACGTTCAGTGTTTCGTACGTCATCATCACCGTCAAAGCGCGGCTTCAAGGCTTTGATTACTCGCTCGAAGAAGCGGCCCGCGACCTAGGCGCGTCACCTTGGCAGACTTTCTTTAAAGTTACGTTGCCTCTGATCTGGCCGGGCATTTTATCAGGCGCGCTCATGGCATTCACTCTGTCGTTCGATGACTTTCTCATCACATTTTTTACCGCAGGAGTTGGCTCGGACACATTGCCTCTGAAGATCTATTCGATGATCAAGTTTGGCGTCAGCCCCGAGATCAATGCGCTGTCGACGATCATGCTCGCGGCGACGCTCGTGCTTGTAGTCGCCTTTTTTCGTCCATCCCGCGGAGCGCAGGGACCTACTGCGAAAGCCTAAATCATCCTCCTCGCCCCACTGAAATGAATTGAAAATATGCCCTGCATTCTGACACCAGGGTCGCATTTTGACCGCTTTTTCGGCACCAGTGCACGCAAAGTCATACGCGGTTTACGAGCTCAATTATTATATATATTTGAAATAACAAGAGATTGACGAACATGCCGAAACCTACGCTCTTTTGGTCACCTGGCACATCCATTGCTCAATGGGTCAGCACAATCGGCCGGGATGGCCGTAGGAGGTTTGATGGACCTGTTTAAGAGTTTACTGAACCTGGTTTTTCCTTGGATGGCTCTCTCCGGCTTATTGCTGGCTGGTTGGGGGTTAGTCGTCACCCCAGACGAAATGCATATGATTGAGACCCAGCCAGTTGAGGTTGGTTATCAAGAGGCGGAGTACCAACCCGCCAAAGCTGCACTCCAGGGAGATTCTGAGGGGAGAGGTATTCTGCTAGGGTCTACGGCTTCCATTTCCCCTTAAACCCCTGTTCGTGTCGCGTCTTTAACACCCTCGCTTCACAACGACTGAACGCCGCTGCGCTGATGTGATTGCATCCATGGCTCGGCGGCGTTCTGTGTTTTAATCTGTCACGCTGCAGCTTCTACGCTGTTCGAACCTTCTTGTAAGGGAGCCAATTACAATAGTACTTTCGCGAGTCTATGCCGAAATCTCAGACTCCTCCAAATGGCCACCTCAGCGTCACCCTCAGAGAAAATCGCAGCTTCCCACCCCCAGAAGAGTTCGTTGCGAAAGCGCGCGTGCAGCCAGCAGACTATGACAACCAGATGCGTGAAGGCCACACAGACCCCGAGCAGTACTGGTCCGAGGCCGCCATGGCGCTCGATTGGTTTAAGCCGTGGGAGAAAACTTTGAAGTGGGATCCTCCAAACGCCGAGTGGTTTGTCGGGGGCGAACTCAATGTCTCGTACAATTGCTTGGATCGGCACTTGGCTACGCAGCCCCAGAAAGCAGCCATCGTGTGGGAAGGTGAGCCTGGTGAAATCGCCACCTGGACTTACTCCGAGTTGCATAGACAGGTGGAGACGCTCACCGCGGTGTTAAGAGAACTGGGGTTGAAGAAAGGTGAGCGCGTCGCAATCTACATGCCGATGATCCCTGAAGCGGCCGTCGCGATGCTAGCGTGCACGCGCGCGGGCTTCGTGCACACGGTAGTGTTTGGCGGCTTCAGCGCCGAGGCGCTTAAAGATCGTATTCAGGACGCAGAAGCAGGTGTGCTGATCACGGGCGATGGCGGATATCGCAAGGGCGCGTGGGTAGACCTCAAAACGCAGGCCGAAAAAGCTACGCAGGCCTGTCCTTCGATCAAGCATGTGGTGGCAGTTCAGCGCGCGCAGGCGGGCTTGCTCAAAGAGAGTGCAAAGACTCCGGCTGCTTCGTGGTCGATCGGCGAAGCCCAGTTTCATGACTGGCATGAGAGCCTTTCGCGAGTGACTCACGCGGATCGCAAGAAAAAGGGTGGCGTCGAGCACCTCTCTTCGGAGCATCCGCTCTTCATTCTCTACACGAGCGGCACGACCGGTAAACCCAAGGGCATCGTGCATACGACAGGGGGCTACCTCACAGGCGCACTCCAGTCGACTCGCACAGTTTTTGATCTACGCCCCGAGGATCTCTACTGGTGCACCGCCGATATCGGCTGGGTCACAGGGCACACTTACGTCGTTTATGGCCCGCTTGCGGCGGGAGCGTCAGTCTTTATCTACGAAGGTGCGCCCACTTATCCGGGCGCAGATCGTATGTGGTCGATGATCGAACGCCATCGTATCTCCATTCTCTACACGGCGCCGACGGCGATCCGAGCATTCATGCGGCTCGGAGCCGAAGCGCCACGATCTAAAGACATGAGCTCGCTCAGGTTGCTCGGAACGGTCGGAGAACCAATCAATCCTGAGGCCTGGATGTGGTACCGCGAGAACATCGGTGGCGGCCGCTGCCCGATCGTCGATACTTATTGGCAAACGGAGACGGGATCCATCGTGATCTCGCCGCTCCCCGGAGTCATTGCGACTAAGCCCGGTTCTGCGACAAAACCTTTGCCCGGGTATGATGTCGAAGTCGTCGACAAAAAGGGCGACCCCGTGCCGCGTGGGAGTGGTGGGTACTTAGTGATCCGCAAGCCGTGGCCCTCCATGGCGCGCACCATTTATGGAGATGCGGAGCGATTTAAGAAGCAGTACTGGTCCGAGTTTCCCGGCGGGGTTTATTTTACGGGCGATGGCGCTCGCAAAGACGAAGACGGTTACATCTGGTGTCTAGGGCGCGTGGACGATGTGCTCAATGTGAGTGGACATCGCTTGGGCACGATGGAGATTGAGAGTGCCTTGGTTTCGCATCCCAAGGTGGCCGAGGCCGCTGTTGTGGGTAGGCCAGACGATCTTAAAGGGCAGGCGATTGTCGCGTTTGTGACCTTGAAGGCGGACGCTCTCAAAGCTGCAGGCAAAGATACGCAGGCGCTCGACGCAATCAAAAAGGAGCTCACCGCACACGTCGCAAAGGAAATCGGCGCGCTGGCACGTCCCGATGACCTACGTTTTGCCGATGGGTTGCCAAAAACCCGCTCTGGCAAGATCATGCGTAGGCTGCTTCGGGAGCTTGCGACCCACGGGCAAGTCAAGGGCGACACGACAACGCTTGAAGATCTCAACGTGATCGCGGCGCTCCAGAAAGATGAGGAATAAAGCTAAAACCGACGCTCGATCGTAAATTCTTCGCTTTGAACGACGACGCCATTGGTTTCGATCACCGTCTGGCCCGTCATGGTGCCGTCTGCATTGAAGAGATAGCGATAGCTCAAATCAAAGACCTGGCCGTAAGCGTTGGCACGGCGTTGGTGATACGCCAATTCATCCAGACTCAGTGAGCTGACTCCAACAGGTTCAGCAACTCCGTTGACTGTGACCCAGAGATTGCCTTCGCGCAGGCTAAAGAACACGGAGCGATTGGCTGCTGATCCGCGCTCTGTCGAGACTTGCGTGTAGGCTGCCCAGGAGTTGGAAGTAGAGCGACTGAAGTTGAGCTCCATTCGATATCGCGTTTGCACGGAGCGGCCTTGGCGATCGATCTCGTGCAAGACGCCTTTTCCGGTCCAGCGATCCGAGAGAAGATCAAAAAAAGAGTTGAGGGTCGGGGCATCGACGGGTTGATCAATTGCGTGAGCGACGGCACTCATTGCCATGGCCGATGCGGTGATCAAAAGAACTGCAGCAACAGATTTTAGATTCATCGTTATCCCTCTGGTTGATATTTCGGTATACGCGATCGCTGTCGAATGGGTGAAGGTAAATTTATTGTTGAGTAACGCTTCGCGCTGTTTTCTCATGAGGCCGCTTGAGGAAATTCCAATACACGACTTGATAGACAAAAAAAGCCGATACGGTCAGCAATTGAGCTAAAATCACGCCTCTCCCGTAACCTTGAGTCCAGCCGAGGTACGCCATGCCTAGCACCACGGGATGCAACACAAAGAGAAGGGCATGGACCCATTGCTCTATAGGTTGGCATTCGCGCGAGTGAATCCACTCGTCTTTTGTGATCATGAGACACGAGATCACCGCTAGCGTAGCGAAAATCATGCGTTGGGTCCCGCCCGGAGGTTGGGTCGCTGCCCAGCCTAAGCAGGCGATGAGGGTGAGTGTATCCAAGGGGTGGCCCACCCGTTCCCATAAGGGGAGGTTTCGCTTGCGGTGCAGCCAGAATTCATCGAAGGCCATCGCGGCACCTTGAACTACAAAGGGGATGATAAGCGTGAATGTATCCGACATCGCGAGCTAAACCTTTTGCATGAGGCCACCGGCGATCGTGAGGCCGGGACCAAATGCCATGCTGTAAACTAAAGTGCCACTCGCGACTTTTGGGTCATCCAAGATCCTGCTCCAAATATGCGGAAGCGTCGACGAAGACATATTGCCGCAGTCTCGCAGGACGTCGCGACTCAAGCGAATCTGCTCGTCGCTGAGCTCCAGCATTTGTTGAAGTCGATCAATGATCTTGGGTCCTCCCGGATGGATGGCAAAGACTGCGGTCCGCCTCGCTTGGGGACTGCAGCCGCTTTGCGTCTCAAGCCGTGAAAGGTAATCATTGAGCGAATCAGCGATGAGCGCGGGGACGTCGCGCGAGAGGGTCATGCGGATGCCCCAATCGGCGGGGATCCATTGCATGGCTTGCGCAGAATGAGGAATCAGCTCTTCGCGCAAGGCCAGGAGTTCAAGACCTTTGCCTGTGGCATCGGCCCTTTGAGCTGTGTAGCGAATGGAGCCGTCTGCAAAAAGACTTTGCACCACGAGCTGCTCCGGGGAGGAGTCAGTGGTGTCCAGATGTAGCGTGCAGAGCTCGGTATGGGCGATATCCACACGTCGGCGTCCGGCTGCGATAAATCCTTGCGCGATGCGAGCTGCCGGAATCGAAGCATAGCAGCCCATGTGGTAAGCGTGGGTGACCGTCGTCAGTTGTTGCCAGCCCCGGCGCACGACCAGGTTTTGAGCTGCGCTGGGAGCGATATATCCTGTGCAAGTCACATGAATCAGATCGTCGGGTGCTGGTGTCTCATTTGGATAGAATCGATTAAAGATCCGATCCGCTGCTTCTGCGAATACCGCTTGTCGCGTGGCTAGGCCTTCGGCCTTGCGGCCCTGAAGCTTGAACACGCGCATCTCGTCCCAAACAAATCTCTTGAAGTCCTCGAGCTCGTGACCTCTTTTGTTAATTTGTCCGGGAGCGCACCCAAAGCGGGAGATGCGTTTGATCATCTTCTGGCGGAGGGTCTCGAAGTCCGCAGTCGGGTCGGAGTTGATCTGTGCTACTGCATGCGCCGAAGCAAGCCAGTCAATGGCGACTTCTTGTGTGGACTCATAAAGAGGGCGAACCTCACGAAAGTCACTCAGTACGACGCGGTGGGGAGCCTGGTCGAGTCTCATGCCCCCAAAGTATCAAACAGAATCGAGAGGCGCTATCCGAGACGCGTTAGTGCAACATTGACGATGCACAGCTCTCACTGTCGCCCATCACAAGAATTGTCGAGCAAGCATGAGCGGGCGCATCACTCGTGCGCAAAATTTTAAAATGTTGAGTAGCGCGAAGAGTAAAGTATCAGAACCTAAACACCCCAAACTGGGTGTTGGGCAATGGAGCATTGAGTGAAGCCGATAGTGCAAGTGCCAATGTCTCGCGCGTCTTCCAAGGAGCGATGATCCCGTCGTCCCAAAGATGCGCCGAGGAGTGATAGGGATTGCCTTCACGCTCATACTGTTCGCGAATCGGGGCTTGGATCTTCTCAATCTCGGCTGGCGAAAGCTTTTTGCCCTGCGCTTCGAGTTGCTCCATCTTTACCTGCGAGAGGACTCCTGCTGCCTGTTCGCCGCCCATCACCGAGATACGGGAGTTAGGCCACATCCAGAGAAACCGTGGCTGATAGGCGCGGCCACACATCCCGTAGTTGCCAGCGCCAAAGCTGCCACCTACGACCACGGTGAACTTGGGCACTTGCGCATTGGAGACTGCGGTCACCATCTTGGCTCCGTCTTTAGCGATGCCGCCGGACTCGTACTTCTTGCCCACCATGAAGCCTGTGATGTTCTGCAAAAAGATCAGCGGAGTCTTGCGCTGAGTGCAAAGCTCGATGAAGTGCGCGGCTTTTTGCGCGCTCTCACTGAAGAGAATGCCATTGTTGCCGAGAATGCCGACCGGGTATCCCCAGATGTGGGCAAAGCCGCAGACGAGCGTATTGCCGTAGAGCTGTTTGAATTCGTGAAAGCGCGAGCCGTCGACCGTGCGAGCGATGATCTCTCGGATATCGAACGGCTTGCGTAGATCCGTTGGCAAAATGCCTGCGATTTCTTTTGGATCGTAGAGCGGATCCTCGGGTGTGAGGCGCTCGATCGCCGAAGGGCTCTTGCGATTGAGGTGGGCAAGGATCTCGCGCGCGATCTCGAGCGCATGCTCGTCATTGTCGGCGAGGTGGTCGGTCACTCCCGACGTGCGGCAATGCGTGTCACCTCCTCCGAGCTCTTCTGCGGTGACGATTTCGCCCGTAGCTGCTTTGACGAGAGGGGGGCCGCCCAAGAAAATCGTGCCCTGGTTGCGTACAATGACAGTTTCATCGGACATCGCGGGCACGTAAGCGCCCCCTGCCGTGCAGGAGCCCATGACGATCGAGATCTGCGGAATGCCCATCGAGGACATCTGGGCCTGATTGTAGAAAATTCTTCCAAAGTGATCCCGATCCGGAAAAACCTCGGCCTGCATCGGAAGAAACGCGCCGCCAGAGTCGACGAGGTAGACGCAAGGCAAGTGGTTCTCGCGCGCGATTTCTTGGGCACGCAGATGCTTTTTGACCGTCATCGGGAAGTAAGTCCCGCCCTTTACGGTCGCGTCGTTGGCCACGATCATCACTTCACGTCCGTGGACGACGCCGACGCCGGTGACGATCCCTGCGCCGGGAGCGCTGCCTTCGTAGAGGTCCCAGGCAGCGAGTGGGGCGATTTCTAGAAATGTCGTGCCGGGGTCGATGAGTTTGGCCACGCGATCGCGGACGAAGAGTTTGCCGCGCTTTTCGTGTTTTGTGCGGGCTTCAGTACCACCGCCTTGGCGGACTTGGGCCAAGCGTTGCTCGAGTTCTTCGGCAAGCTTGTGGTGGTGCGTTTGGTTTTCGCGGAACTCGGCGGAGCTGGTTTGGATGCTGGAGCGTAGGATGGGCATGTGTTGGGCAGGGTACTGAGGAGACGGGGGGAATTCAAGGGGGCAGTGCTTGGGGTGGGGGCTTTATAGTGTGCGGTGCGCATTGGGAGAAGCTTACGGATGTCGGGGCTCAGCTGCCGTGCTGCAATGAAGGAGAGTGCGGCTCGATTGGTTGGACGAGATCAAAGAGTTGTTAGCAGAGAGTTTCGTTTCTGCAGTTTGGCGAGAGCTCAAAGGACTTTAAATCTATCTAAGGGCAGTCCTTAAGATGCGCCGCTTCAAGTCTTCTTCTCGAAGAAAAAACGACCGCCCCATCAAACCACTTAAATGACAGCTAACCTTGAGGTACGACTAAAGAATAGGGGAAAACCAGGAATGCCTACTCAAAACTATCCATATCAAACACTTCAAGTCGCTCGAGATCAACGAGGTGTTCTAACCGTTGCATTGAATCGCCCCGAGATCCGCAACGCCTTTAACGAAGTCGTGATCGAGGAGTTGGGCAAGGTTTTTAGAACGGTCGCAAACGAGCCTGCGACCCGCGCGATCGTGATCAAGGGTGAGGGCCCATCTTTCTGTGCGGGCGGCGACCTGAACTGGATGAAGAAAGCCGTCCATTACACCTACGAAGACAACGTCCAAGATGCTCACGTGCTGGCTAAGATGTTTGCTCAACTCAATGAGTGCCCCAAGCCCGTGATTGGCGTGGTTCAAGGTGCGGCAATCGGAGGAGGCGTGGGATTGGTGAGCGTCTGCGATATCGTGATCGCCTCCAAAGAAACTCAGTTTAGTTTGAGCGAAGTCAGGCTAGGGATCGTGCCCGCATGCATCGGGCCGTTTGTGGTGGCCAAAATCGGCGCCTCGCATGCTCGAGGTTTGTTTATGAGCGCGGATCGATTCGGCGCGGATCGTGCCCGAGAAATCGGATTAGTCCATGAAGTGGTGCCCGACCCTGCCAGCCTAGCTCCAGCACTCGAGCGCATCTTGGGCAACGTGCTTCAGTGCGGACCTAATGCAATGGCAGTTGCCAAAAAACTGGTGCTGGACCTCACTTGGCCTGAACGCCGTGCTGAAATGGATGATTGCCTCCACTCTGTGGCCAAAACCCTCTCCGAAGTGCGCGTGTCGCCTGAAGGGCAAGAAGGCGTGAAGGCGTTTCTCGAAAAGCGCAAGCCAGCGTGGTTATCAGGATGATCGAAAAAGTCTTAGTCGCTAATCGTTCGGAGATCGCGGTCAGGATTTTTCAAGCCTGTCGTGAAATGGGTCTCAAAACCGTGGGGATCTGCGCTCCGGGTGATGAAGAGGCTCGCCATGTGACTTATGCAGACGAAGTTCATCGGGTCGGCTCCTACCTGGACATCGATGCGGTGGTGGGCGCAGCTCGTGCGGCGAAGGCTCAACTCGTCCATCCCGGATATGGGTTTTTGTCGGAGCGTCCAGCCTTTGCTCAGGCGGTTGAGAAAGCAGGGATCACGTTCGTGGGGCCTCGCGCGGAGACGATGGAGCTGATGGGTGGCAAGATCGCCGCTAAGGAGCTATCCGCCTCTCAGGGGGTGCCGACCTTGCCATGGGCTCGCGTTGAACGTGGCGGAGATATCGTTGCAGCTGCAAAAAAAGTGGGCTTTCCGTTGCTTCTGAAAGCCTCGGCTGGGGGCGGCGGCAAAGGCATGCGTCGAGTGGATCGCGAAGCTGATCTCGCAGCGGCGGCAGAGAGCGCAAGCGCTGAGGCGCTAGCCGCTTTTGGTGATGGTACTTTGTTTTTAGAGCGCCTCGTGGTTTCGCCTAGGCATATTGAAGTTCAGGTTTTTGGCGACGGTCGGGGCGGCGGAGTTCACCTGCACGAGCGTGAGTGCTCTCTTCAGCGGCGCCATCAAAAAGTCTGGGAAGAGGCGACCGCGCCGCACTTGTCGCATGCAACGCGTGAAGGCTTGTTTGAGGCGGCGCTGAAGCTTTTGAAGGCAGTGAAGTATCGCAGTGCAGGGACTTTGGAGTTCTTGGTGGATGAGCAGGGCGGGTTTTATTTTCTTGAAATGAATACTCGCCTTCAAGTCGAGCATCCTGTGACGGAGTTGGTGACAGGGGTGGATCTCGTATGCACACAGCTGGCGCAGGCGCGTGCTCCTGGCGAGACGATCTTGCTGGATACGCCCTCTGTGCGCGGACATGCGATTGAGGTACGGCTCTACGCCGAGGATCCGTCGCAAGGATTCATGCCGACACCGGGACGCATCGAAAAGCTCAAGTGGCCCACAGGGCCCGGCATTCGCGTTGATAGTGGCATTGAAGAAGGCCAGAATGTGGGTACCTCGTTTGATTCGATGTTGGCCAAGCTCATTGTTTGGGCACCCAATCGCGATCACGCTCTCAAGCGCATGGCCTATGCGTTGGATGAGACTGTGATTCTTGGAATGGGCTCTAATCAAAACTACCTGCGAGCACTGGCAGATCATCCGGCTGTGCGCGAAGGACGCGTGCATACTGGGTTTTTGGGAACTGAGTTTGCGGATTTCGCGCCGATTCCGACCGATGCGCAGCTTGAGTTAGTGGCTCAGGCACGAGTTTCGGGATTGACCCGCGGAGCGGTAGAGTCCTCTCTTGAGAAGAGCGGCCAATCGCGACATCCTTCGCCTTGGGCGGCCTTTGCGAAAGGAGATGCATCGTGAAGGAGTCTTACAAGGTCTCCGGCAAGCGAGTGGCGTTTCCTGAAAGTAGCAAAGGAGTGAAGCTGGTTTCGCGACCCGGTGGATGGATCGTTGTCGAGCATGCCGATGGTACTCGACAGAGAATCATGGCTCATGAGGCTCGTGGCAAGCTCAGCGTGAGTTTGGGCGGCAGGCTCTGGCATGGCGATCTCGTGCGCGAAGAGCGGCAGAGTCAGGGCGGCGGCGCAGGCGCTGATTCGGACCTGGTTGCGCAGTTCCCTGGTAAAGTGCGCAAGATCCTTGTCCAAGAGGGAGCGATCGTTGCTGCCGGCGAATCGTTGTTACTCGTTGAGGCGATGAAGATGGAGTTCGCGATTAAGGCACCATTCGCAGGGACGGTCACTCGCATTCTCGTGAAGGAAGCGCAGCAGCTTTCGCCTGGCGATCGGTTTGTGGATCTAAAATCCGAAGCCAAGAAAGGCGGATGACTCAAGTGCGAATCGCGGGTGAGCTCCCAGGTCGGGGTACTGATCTCAAGATCTTTGATGTGGGTCCGCGCGATGGTTTGCAAAACGAATCTGGGGCCCTCCGACTGAGTGATAAGCTAGCGTTTGTACGCGGACTCGTGGATGCAGGCGTGCACGACCTAGAGTTAGGCGCCTTTGTGCGCCCCGATCGCGTTCCGCAGATGGCGGACACGGATAAGATCTACGCTGCTATTCATTCTAAAAAGCTAAAACTGGGCCAAACGCGAGCCTGGAGTTTGGTGCCCAATCGCAAGGGTATGGAGAGAGCGATTGAGGTGGGTGCCACCCATGTAGCGGTCTTTACTGCTGCGACAGAGTCCTTCAATCGCAATAATATTGGAATGACGATCCGTGAGTCGCTCAATGAGATTCGAGAGATCGTGACCCTAGCAAAAAGCCATCGTATCGAAGTACGAGGCTATGTCTCGACCGCGTTTGGATGCCCTTTTGAAGGGGCTGTGAGGCCGGTGTCAGCGCTTCGAGTGATCGAGGCCCTCAGCAAGCTTGGGATCAGGCAAGTCTCTGTCGGTGACACGATTGGAGTGGCTACGCCTAATCAGGTGGATCAGGTTTTAGGTCCGGCGCTGCGATTGCTGCCTGTCGGGATTGCAGCTCATTTTCACGATACTCGAGGCACTGCGCTTGCCAATGCGCTTCGCGCGCTTGAACTGGGAGTTCGTGTATTTGATGCTTCTGCCGGGGGATTAGGGGGATGTCCCTTCGCTCCGGGAGCCTCTGGCAATTTGGCAACCGAAGATCTCGTCTACATGATGGACGGTTTGGGAATCAAGACGGGGATCTCACTTGAGAATCTGTGCGCGACGAGTCTCAAGCTCGCGCGAGTGATGAAGCGTCCGATCTCCAGTCGTTATTTGGCGGCGTTTTCAGCCCGCCAGCGCAAGGCTGCTCGATAGGATTAGCGCGAATCCCCGCTGCCATTGTCTTTCGGTATTTTGATCATCGGATCAACCGCGCCGAGGACTTGGGTAAGGGATGGAATCTGCCCTGACTTTCCGCTGAAACATGCCGGGCTTGATGTCGGTTAGGATGTTTGCTCGGCGTTCGTCAGCTCGCGCGGCGACGGTGAGAGCGAGAAAAACGAGCATGGCGAGGGATAGGCCCACGCCCAGGTTTCTGGCGATCGAAAGAGTGCGGGGATTTGAGCTGTACATGATCATCATATGAACTTTGGTCCGAGGGCCCTAGAGCAATTGGGGTGCCAGGGTGGAGAGGGCAAAAGGGGACTAGAGAATTCAAGTCGCAGGATGGGTAGAGGGGCGGCTGGGCGATCAGGGTATGGGCGCGTGTCTAAGAGCCTCTAACAGAATGAAAAGCTACTGCGGCAACCATCTATGGCCTACGCCTTCGTCAGAGAGGATGAAAAAAATCCTCACAGCCCGCACCGGGGATGCTCCGGTTTTTTTCATCCTCTCTTCCT
>JACCDG010810037.1_pt1 | contig 56014 bp, 92 predicted proteins | sample 7442471 | NCBI WGS metagenome assembly JACCDG01 (sample SAMN15323444, study PRJNA562643) | freshwater metagenome | isolation source: river surface water | place: USA:Blue River Watershed | collected 2017-08-17 | reverse complement strand
GAAAACGGGTGCGACTGCCCGTGCGACCATCACCCGGACGAGCGCGGACCCGACTGCGAAGTGTGCCTCGCGTGTCGCATCGGAGAGGCGGTCGGGAAGTGAGTTCGTGCAGAGCAACGAATGCGAAGGTTGTTCGCGTCGATGCGGACGGGAAACACTGGCTCGCCGTCGAAGGCTTCGAGCGAAGCACGTACCACTTCGATGCGAGCGAACTGAAAGCGGCTGAGCGCAAGGAAACACCGAAGCCTGTGCGACGCAACCCGGTGCCGAAGTTTGTGCCACTCACCACTACCGGAAAGGACGCCGATGCGGTCGCACTGTTCCTGTCAGACCTTCGCGTGGCTGCGTTCGTGGAGAAAGTGATCGACTACGAGTCCATGCGTGATTCCGGGACTTCCGAGGAGGTTTTGCTGTCGCTCGGTCGCGCGTACCGAATCGCATGGGATCGCAATGAGCAAGGGTGGCGCGAAGAGTGCCGAATCACCGCGCGACGAATTCACGAGATGAAATCGGTGATGAAATGAACGTCCTCATCATCTGGATTCTCGCGGCCTGTGCCTACCTATCCCCAGGCAAAGACCACACGCTCGTTGCTGAGTCGATGGCGCGGGTCATTGCAACCGAACGCCCCCTCTTCGCGGACGATGAGGACCGAACGAAGACCGCTGCACTCGTGACAACGATCGCATTCTACGAGGGCTCACTGAAGCCGGTGGTGCTGGGCGATCGAAATGCGTCCTTCTGCACCATGCAAATCCACGCATCGTCGGGAGGCACCGCGGCGCTCAACGAGAACTTGGACGAGTGCTTTCGCAAGGGCATCACGATGCTTCGCGAGTCGATGGCGATGTGCCCAGACTTCCCGATAGCTTTCTACGCTCGCGGGCCGAAGGGGTGCACGGACGAGCACGCGCACCGGTTGTCCAATCACCGCATGTACGAGTCGAAACAACTTAGGTCGAAAGTGAAGGTGTGGCCGTGATCGTAACTGAACACATTGGTAAGCGCGTTCTGGTCAAAATGAAGCGTGGTTATCAGGAAGAAATCTTGGAAGTCTTCGTCTTAGAAGCGTCTCCTTCTCAGAACTATGTGCGCATACAGACTGAACACGGAAACAAGCACTGGAAAGCAATCGGAGACGTTCTCGTCATTGAGAAGCTAAAGCCCTTCGAAAAGAATCCCGAGTCAGTGGAGAAGGCGAAGCGGTGGTGGCCGTGATCCTCACCGCCACCGTTCTCATCTGGGCCTTCGTCTTGATCTTCGGCGTCATCGAATCGCGGGGTGACTTGTGACCGACCGACTCAACGGCGTATTCGTGACGTTCGATCGTGACATCCGAGATGATGACGCGCAGTGCATCATCGATGCGATCGGGCTCATTCAAGGCGTCGCTTCCGTAAAGGGAAACGTGACGGACTTCAATTCGCACGCGGCCGAGATGCGCGCTCGCGAGAAGTGGCGCAAGATCTTTACCGACCTGCTTTGGCCACCGGCCGAGCGAGACAAGAGGGGCCTATGAACGACTACGTACCGCCCACCGTTCGTGCCGCGCTTTATTCGTACTGGCGCGCGCGCAACACCTGGCGCGAATGGAACCTAATGAACCCGAAGCCTGCATTCGAGCGAGCGCTTGAGACGTACGCGCTCGAAAAGGTGGACCAGGACGAGCTTTTAGAACGGGCACGCGTGGCACTCATTGCGGCTGCCGACGAGGCGATGGAATGAGCCTCGCGCGCGAAGTCCTATTTGCTCGACTTTCGCGCAACGAACTGCTGCGCACCGCCCCGATTCTTTGCGCGCAGGGTCGCCAAACTCGCCCGACAGACGTACTCGTTCCACGAGGTCTACGTCAACGGCGTGAAGCTGCACACCGAGTGCATCGCGCCACTCAACACGAGGCCCGACTCAACGAACTCCACCGCGACATCGTTCGTGTTCGACACGAGCGCAATGTTCGACGGCTCACCCAAAACTTAGCAACACGCAACACCAACCCTGAGGTTTTACATGAACGTTTCGAGACGAAACGCGGCGGCAGCTTATTCCATGCCGCGCGTACTGAGAGAGAAGTTGAATGTCCGCGACCTGCGCGTGCCGCTTGGAAAGATTGCGCGAAGCCACTTTGTAACCCTCGGTGAATGCTTCTCGCCTTCGCGAAAGAAGCACATCGTTCGCGCCCGCCACGCACTGTGGCAGCACCTTCGCGACGAAGGGTGGAGCTATGCGGGAATCGGAGATCTGTTTGGCATGGACCACACAAGCGTTCGAGCTGCGCTGCTGTCAGCTTTGCCGCCGATTGCCGAGAGCGAAGTTATCGCGGAGGCTGCGGAATGAAGACACGCGTCTACATTGCGGCACCGAAAGCTCGCGCAAGCCTCGCGAAGAGCTTGGCGCAACTGCTGCGCGCTTCGAGCTACGAGATTAGCTCACGATGGCACGACGCCATCGAAGACGATGCCGTGGACCCGTCGTTTGAGTCAGCGCGATCTTCAATCTGCGAAGAGAACATTGCGGACCTTCGGCACGCGGACGTTACTGTGGTTTACCTGCCAGAAGGCGGACGAGCCACATACTGGGAGGCCGGCTTTGCCGCCGCACTGTCGAAGCGCGTGATCTGGTTTGTTCCGCCTACCGGCGAAGGCCGATGCATCGGCGATTCGTTCGGGAGCGCGATGGTCGTCAACTCGACGGAGAAGCTGATCGGCGTGCTTCGGACGCTCGGTGCGATGCGAGGGGCGGCGTGACCTTCCTGCACATGCTGCGCGAATGGTGGCGGATGCGCTTCGTGCGCATTCGCGTGACCGAGGAGTATCGGCAAGGCACGGCGGATCCGCGCATGCCGGAGACGTGGGACGAAGGTTCGGTTTGGATCGATACGGAAGCGAGGGACGAATGATCTGGTTTGCGATTGGGTTTCTGGTGGGGTGCGGCGTCGGGATAGCCGGGACGCTGCGATGGGTGCGGCGACGCGCGCAAGCGTTCTGCAAGGCGTGGGACGACAGCGTGGGGGCGATCCTGAGGGTGGCCGAGGAAGAGCAGAAGGCGCGCGAGAGCGTCTACCAACGGGCTCGGAAGGCTGAAGCGGAACGGAGGGGGAATTATGGCGCGAATTGAGCGAGGTGTTCGATGAGCTACGCGCAACTGGACGAGCACTTCGACGAACACCCGAAGTATCAAAATCTGGAGCTGGAGCACTTCGGGCTCATGGCCTGCGGCATCTCGTACTGCAACCGACTTCTAACGGACGGCAAGATTCCGATGAAGGTCGTGCGAGGATTTGGCGCGAGCGGGCGCGGCGTCGAGATCGCGGAGGAACTTGTGGCCGCTGGCGTGTGGTCGCTCAGCGTGGCCGGCTACGAAATTGTGGGCTTCCTCGACCACAACCCGTCACGCGCGAAGGTGCTCGCAAGGCGTGAAGCGGAACGCGCACGGAAAGAGGCGTTCCGTACCGGAGTAAAGCGGGCGGCCGTCCCACAGGCTGTCCCAGCGGGACACGTTGCGGACGTACGCGCGGAAGGCGCAGCGGATTCCTTGGGTAGATCCACTTCACTTCACTTCACTTCACTTCAAGGAAAACAAGAGACGCGCGAGGCCAACGATTCCGAGGCTCCGGCTTCCGAGCGTCGCCCGTCACGACCGCCGCCAGCAGATCCATTCGGTGCCACGTTCCTCGCGGAAGCCTGGCGCGAAGGCGTCTCGCTTGCCACGACGCTGCCCTGTACGCCGCTCAAGCCCTACGAGCGCTCCGACCTGGATGGATTCGTCTCAGTCCATTCTGGGGGCCTTAGCGGCGATGCGCTGAAAGCGTGGGTGCGGGACACGGCGAAGGCGTTCGTCGAGGCTTCGGATGCGAAGTTCGGGTTCACGCCGAAGCGGTGTGCGGTGTGGCTCGATTCAGGGAGGCCGCCGAAGCATGGGGCCCGCGCGATGGGAGGAAAGGACACATCGCACCTTCAGAAAACGGACGCCCCTGATGCGCCTTGGCGCAAAAACATGAAAGTGAGCGAGTTTTGATCGGCATCGAAAAGCTGTCCATTGAGGATCTTGTAGGCAACCTGCGCACCATTCGCACGAACAACGGCGAAAAGGAGCAGGCCAGGAAGGCTGGCGGAACCGTTGACCGCATTCGGTTCCTTGACGATCTGCCAGAGCGCTTCACGTGGGCGAACAAGGACGCGCCCGAGATGGCTCACCGCGTTAGCGTCGTGAAGGACCATCGCAAAGCTATCGACGCCATCGTGCGCGCACCTTGGGTGACCATCTTCGGGGCTCAGACAGGGCTCGGGAAGACATCGCTCATCAACGCAGCCGCCCGCGAATGGGTGGCCGTCACTCCTCGTGAGATCGTGAACCGCGCCTACTACACGCGAGCCCGAGAGATGGCGCTTGAAGTTCGGTGGGCAGCGCTTGGGAAGATCCCGGAAAGCATCGCGCGCGTTCGGGACGCCACGCACTGGATCCTGGACGGTTTCGGAACCGAGGAAAAGCACTTCACGAATCCGTTCGCGGATCTCATCAATATTCGGAAGGAAGAAAACATGCGCACCTGGGTAACGACGCACATGACGGAAAAGGAAGTGAAGTTTCGGTACGGCGTGGACGCCTTCCGGGCACTCATAGACGGCGCGCTTGTCATTGGCGACGGAGAGTTCTCGGTGGCAGCGTGAGCCTCTACCGAGACGACTGGGACGACAAGGTTCACCGCGCCATGATGTGGACGATCGTTACGATCTGTTCGCTCGTTGCCATCGTGTGGCTTGTGTGCGAACTGGCCAAGGACGACGAATGCGCCAAGCATGGCGAAGGGTCCATTTGGGTTCGCGGCACTGGCCTGTTTTGCGTTCGCGCGGACGGGACGATGGTGCGGCGATGAAAGTCGTCTTTAACCAGCAGGGCATCAACCAGATCCGAGCGATGCGAGATCCTAACGTCATCGAGATCCATATCGATGGGATGCCCGTCCCTTCGGCCAGAAAGCGCGCAGGCATCATGCGAACGCGAAATGGTCCGCGCATCCGCGTCTACACCGCGAAGAAGGCGGAGAGCTACGCGAGCAAGGTGGCGACGTGGGCACAGTTAGCGGTCAATGGTGCAGGCTGGAAGGTTGAGCCAAAGGCAACCTACAATGTCCACTTCGAAATCTACCGCGCCACGCTTCGAGGCGACTTCGACAATTTCGAGAAGGCGCTCACCGACCCGATGAACGGCATCGTCTGGAAGGACGACTCGCAGATCACGGAGTGGAGCGGCGTGTTGCTGTTGGACAGAAAGAACCCACGGGCGATCGTGCGCGTGACGAGGAGGATGGGATGAACAAGACCCGACGCAACAAGGCGCGAAGGCGCAAGCGCATCAAGCGGCTCATCGTCGAGATGCACGGCGAATTTTCGCGCGAGACGCAGCGGCTGATGGACGACCCGCGCGCATCGGCAGTGATGCGTGTGTACATCGCAAGATGCGAGAACATCCTGCCAGTCGTCGTAAGCGATAGCGCCGAACCTTTCAGCGTGATACGTTAGCCAGATGCCGCGTCCAAACGAGTATCCTCCGAAGTGGTCCGCGCTCGTCGAAGCGCTCGGCGGCGTTGAAGCGCTCGCCGCTGCGTGCGGCGTGAAGAAGATCACGATCTATCGATGGGCACACGGCGGCAAAATGGGCGGCCCTGCCGTACTCGCGGTGCGAGCCGTCGCGTCGTCTCATCACCTAAAGTCGCCTGTGTAGCCGCTAGATTCAGCGGGAAAACGACTTTCTTTTGGGGGTGTGCGTTTTCTACTAGCGCGATAGGTATCACGGTGATATGTATAGGTCATGAACAACGCGACGCAATCAAAGGGCTTCGAGGGATACAAGACTACGACCGGCAGCAAGTTCGTGGCAGGTCGTGACATCACGCAGATCGCGAAGCTGATTCGCGCCGACATCAAGGCAACGGTCGTTAGCGAAATCTTCGCAAACGCAAAGTTCTCGGTGAAGACTAGCCGCTACAGCATGGGCCAGTCGATCACTGTGACCATTTCCGGTTTGTGCCGCGGGCCCATCGCAAACTGCGTACGCGAACTCGTTCAGGAGATCGTTGACTCGTACAACGATCGCGAGACGAACTGGCAAAGCGACTACTGCCGCCAGGAGTTCAGTGGCAGCGTTTCGATGGACTACGCGAAGGAGGTGCAGGCGTGAACACGATGAAGCGAATTCAGGCGGTCGGTCTGATGTACTGCAAGGCTGCTGCGGACCTTCAGCCTGGCGACGTTACCGTATGGAACTACGGTTCCTGCTACAAGGTCGCCAGCGTTGCAACTGTCTCAAAAGCGTATGTGAACGTGACGATGGTGAACGTGCTTGACGGAAAAGTGTGGACGCGACGCGCAAAGGCGAGCTTTCAGATCGCCGTGAACGGCCTGGGGGCCGAAGGGTGAGCGCCTGCAAGCATTGGGCATTCCTTCTTGACGCCGAAGGTTTTGTGGTTGCCGCGAGGCCTTGCTTTTTCAAGCATCACGCAACCGAACTGGCGATGATGTGGCGCGACCTTCTGAAGTTGCGTCCGAACGATGTTAGGGTGATTACTATCGAATCATGATCGCCCGCCCGCTCACCCTCCTGTTTCTCGTCGGCTGCATCGAGTTCCACGACGCGAATGCGCCAGCCGCAAAGCCGCCACGTCACGCCTATCAGGCGCAGCAGGGCGAAGACCCGGCAGCCATGAAGGCGCGCATTCGTCGCGAGCACGACGCGCGCAACGACGCTATCCAGGAACGTGTCGCCGCAGAGCGCGCGCTACGCATGGCCGAGACGGAGCGCAATGAGGCAGAGGCAAAGCAAGCCGCCAAGGAGAAGAAGGAAGCCGACGAACTGGCCAAGGTGACGGCGCTCGAAACGGCGTGCGCGGCAGACCGCGACGGACGGCGCACCCGGCTGGATGCGCATCTCAAGAGCTACGACGACAGGAACAAGCTCCTCGATTGGGAGGACAAGCACTGCAAGATCGTGGACCACGGAAAGAGCGTGGTGCGCGAGTACGAGCAGCCGAACGGCGTCATCGTGAAGCGTCGGATAATCAGTGGATATCCTGTGCGTGAGTGCGACGCGAAAGAGCCAGCGGGGTTGCCGAAGTACGTCGTCGGAAACGGTTACCGCTCACGCGGCCTCGTGGAATTGTCGCCGAGCGACTCGCGATTGGATGACGAGTGCATCGACTTGGACAAGGCGGCGGGCTGGGACCACATCGACTACGAAGCGATGGGCGAGGAAGATCCGGCAAAGAAAAAGTAACGCGGCGCTTTCCATAACAGTTGCACTGTGCATCCGTTCTGATATCGCAAGCAGGGACGACTTCCTCAACCTATGCCGGATAACTACCGGCCGAAAGGTTCGCGATGGACGATTCCTCATTTGGTCAGGCGTGGGACGATCTTATTTGGCGCTGGCGCGGCCAGGGCGCATCCGTGGGCGCAGCGCGCTCATGCTCGATGGACCCCGACCACTCTGGAGGCGTCTTCGATGACGAAGCAAGCCACCGCGCCCACATGGCACGGCGCAAGCAATCGTACCGAGACGACATCGATCGCCGGGCTCGCATCGACTTTTTGCTGGCGGTGTGCGGCGTAGACGTCACGGTCACCACGAAGCTCGGGTTTGAATCGTACGGGGCAGCACGCGCTTCCTACGTGCTTCAGACCGCGATGGGCCGCCGAGGCTCGTGCATGATTGCCTTGGGGCTTAAGACGCGCATCGCTCGGGTAGCGTACGCGAGGGAGTTCCAGCGGCTGGACGAGATTCCGCCAAGCAAAATGCTTGAGTACTTCGAGAATCAGATCCGAACCACCGAGCACGGCAGCGCCCTCGCGAAGTCGCACGTGCTTTCCAAGGTGGCAGACGAGGCCTACGAGACGCTGACGGCGGCGGTTGGCGTGTACGACATGGAACTACAGAAGTGGCACGAGACGAAGAAGCAGGAACGACGCGCCTCGGAGATTGAAAACGAGCGCTTCCGGCTTGAGCAGTACCGGAAAGCGACCGAGAAGCGGGCGAACCGCACGATGCAGGCCGCGATGGGCATCGTGCTCCCGTGGCGACCTCAGGCCGAAGCGGTGGCGCTTTGACGCTTGGGAAGCCGATTACGATTCCGAAGCTCGCCAAGATTGCAGGCTGGGAGCGGAAGCGGATGTGGCGGCACCTGAAGCGCCTGGACGCAGAATTAGGCGGCCGTTTGCTGTTCGACAAGAACAAGGGCACCAACAGGCCGCCGAAGTTCACGGTCACGCTTGAAGCGCTCCGGCAGATATCTCCTCAGTGGTTCTCGGACGCAACAAGTCTGGCGGCGCGCGTCGAAGAGCTGGAAGACGAAGTGCGGAGAATCAGTAAGGACCTTTCGATGCAGGCGAAGGTCATCGAGCAAATCGTTTCGCTCCCTTGACGTTTTCTCGTTCCACTTGGTTCCAATTCGTTCCACGCGCAACAGAATGTATTTATAGCCCCCTCGTGTGCGGGCGCGCGAATTCCACAACGTGACTAACGAGCCTTCAGTGCAGACAGCCGCCTGCGAAGGCGATGGCGTGATTGCCTGCTGGGATTGTGGCGCTGAGGTCCGCTTCGAGTGCTCGGCTCTGGAATCGGTGAAGGCGGAAACGCTCATCTGCTCCGACAGCGACACTACGGCGGTGGTCCGGTACGTCCGAGACGACGGGCGGCGATGCCACAAGTGCGGCGGGGCGCGCATCGCGGCGTGGCTCTGGGATCTGAAAGAGATTTGATGGTGATTCGAGGAAGGTTGCCCGCGGTCGATGCGATCGAAGTGGCGCCGAAAAGTGAACCGCGACTTCGAGCATTGAGGGCCGAAGTGCTGAGCGAGTTCCGCAGATTTGGGATCGTGGACGACGGGTTTCAGTACGTGAATCCGAACCGATACGACGGGACGTTGACCGGAAACACATGAAGCGGAAACGCCCACGTTCGGCAAAAGAGTGCGAACAGGACCTCGAACGCGAGAAGCTTCGCGCTGAAGTCGTAAAGCTTCGATGTAGCGGCAAGTCTTATCGAGAAATCGGAAAGGCGCTCAACATCACTGAGAGCTGGGCTTTCAAGTGCTGGAGCAAGGTGATGGAGCGCACCATCAAGTGCGCCGTCGAGGACGTTGAGAAGCAGCGAATGCTCTCGATTCAACGCCTTGAGAAGATGCTTTGCGCCGCCGAAGCGATGGTTTCTGCCGAGGAGTCTCCAGAGCACCTGGAGAACGGCGAAGACGTCAAGCTTCGCTACTTCGAGCACGAAGAGCTCAAGCTCAAAGCGATCGATCGCGTCACCAAGATTGTTGCGGAAATCGCGAAACTTACCGGCCAGTACGCGCCAGTGAAGGCTTCGCTCGATGTAGACACCAATGCCGCTGAGCGCATCCTCGATCGATTGGCTCGTCTCGCTTCCTCTGGAGAAGAGGACGAGGCTGATCAAGAGCCTCCCGAAGGCTGACCTAGAAGATCTTTACTACGAGTGGGACGTCTGGGCGCGACCCCAGCAGCGTCTACCGCCAGGCGAATGGTTCTCGTGGCTCGTGATGGCTGGGCGCGGATTCGGCAAGACCAGAACCGGTGCCGAAACGTTTCACAAGTGGGCACGCAAGACCCGCTACCCGATGTACCTGGTTGGCCGAACTTCTGCGGACATCCGCGACGTTATGGTCAAGGGCGAGTCGGGCCTACTCGAAACGGCGCACCCAAGATTCAAGCCGATCTACCAGCCCTCGCTTCGTCGAGTGACTTGGCCGAACGGCGTCTACGCCATCACGTTCTCCGCCGAAGAGCCCGACCAGCTTCGTGGTCCCCAAGGCGAGTACGGATGGGGCGACGAGCCTGCCGCGTGGCGGTACGCACAAGAAGCTCTCGACATGATGGAGATGGGTCTTCGTCTCGGCGATCAACCGAGATGCATTCTTACTACCACTCCCCGCCCCACTAAGTTCATCAAGGGCCTCATTGCCGACTCCGGCACGGTGGTCACGCACGGCACGACGTACGAGAACAGCGCGAACCTCGCCAGCTCGTTTCTCAAGCGAATGCGCCGCAAGTACGGCGGCTCTCGGCTGGGCCGTCAGGAACTCGGCGGCGAGGTCATCGACGACAATCCGCGGGCGCTCTGGAAGCGCTCGGTCATCGAAGATCTGCGCCGAAGCGTTCGACCGGAACTAACGCGCATCGTCGTCGGGGTTGACCCTGCCGTCACGAGCAACGCCGACTCCAACGAGACGGGCATCATCGTCGCGGGCCTCGGCACCGATGGCCACGCGTACATCTTAGATGATGTGTCCCTGTCCGATAAGCCGGACAAATGGGGCGCTCAGGCGGTATCCGCCTACTCCAAGTTTGAGGCCGACCGAATCATCGGTGAGGTCAACAACGGGGGCGACCTCGTTGAAGGAAACATTCGTGCTGTCCAGGGTGGTCGTGACGTTAGCTACAAGAGCGTCCGAGCTTCCAGGGGCAAGCAAACCCGCGCTGAACCCGTCGCCGCTCTCTACGAGCAAGGGCGCGTTCACCACCTAGGCGCATTCGCCGAACTGGAAGACCAGCTTTGTCAGTGGGATCCGACCTCAATGGAAGGCTCTCCCGATCGCCTCGACGCTCTTGTGTGGGCGCTCACCGAATTGATGCTTGGTGAAGGCGATCCAGACGAGTCGGGGCGCCTCCTCAAAGGAAGAAGCTCCACTCGATGAAGACACTCAAACAGCTCATCGAGACAGAGCCGGAAGTTCGCGCGCTCACCGAGTGGACGCCGCAGCTTATCCGCACGGCGCGCATTCTTGCGGACGCTGGCAACCTGTCGATGGCTGCGGACTTGTGCGACTCGTTCATGTCGGACGAGCGCATTCAGTCGTGCCTCAACACGCGAGCCTTGGGTCTGCAAGGGCTCCCGCTCACGTTTGAAGCCGACCGAGGCAAGAAGCGCGCGATCAAGGCGCTCGAAGCCGAAGAAGACTACTGGAAGATGTTCCCGCCCGAGGAACTCGCCCTGATGCACAAGTGGGGCATCATGTTGAACGTCGTCCCGGTTCAGTTGATCTGGGAATACGGCGATGACGGCAAACGCGTCCTTTCTCGGATGGAAGTGTGGCACCCGCGCCACCTTCGCCAAGACCAGAAGACGAAGCAGTGGTTCATCAAGGTAGGCAACGAAGGCCGCGAGATTGAGATCCACAAGGGCGGAAAGCCCGACGGCAAGTGGATGCTCTTCATGCCCAACGGCAAGAGCCGTCCATGGTCGCAAGGTGCATGGCGCGCTCTCGCCAACTGGTACCTGCTCAAGCTCTACGCGATCCAAGACTGGGGCTACTACAGCGAGAAGAACGGCCAGGGCATCCTCGTTGCTGAGGGCGCACCGGGTAGCACCGCGACCGCTCGACGCGAGCTAGCTGCGGACCTTGCCGAACTTGGCCGGAATAGCGCGATCAGCTTTCCACCTGGGTGGTCGCTCAAGCTCGTAGAGGCTTCGGCCAACACACACGAGTCGTTTGAGAAGCAGATTTCGTGCGCCGACACCGGCACCTCCATTTGCATCCTCGGGCAGAACCTTTCGAGCGAAGTAAAGGGTGCCGTCGCTACCGGTGCCACGCTTCACAAGTACGTCTTCCAGTTTTACATCAACGCCGACGCGAAAAGCGTACCGACGTGCGTACACGACCAGGCTCTCGTCTTCTACGCCGAGATGAACTTTGGCGACAAGAAGTACGCACCTTGGCCGAAGTACGATCCGACGCCGCCTGAAGACAAGAACGACACGGCGACGCGCATCCGCGACATCGGCGCCGGCTTCAAAGATATGGCCGACTCAGGCGCTCCGGTCGACTTCCGCGAGCTGCTGAAGACGCTGAACTTCCCGGTTCTGCCGGAAGGCGAAACGAACGTGGTGCCTGGCGATGCTGCTGACGCGGCGCCGAAGGCGGACACGAAAGATCCGGCTGACGGTGCGAAGCCCGACAACGGCGACGTTCCGATCGGCAAAGACGACAAGAGCGCGGACGGCGAACAGGTCGCCACGCAGTAAGGCCACATGAAAATTCCCAAGGTCACGATCGAGCGGCTGAACATCGCCATCTCGAAGGACGATCCTACGCCCAAAGAGTTCCGACTCTTCGGCGCAGGTAAGACGAGCACCACCAAAGGCGACGTCATTCTTGACGACGCTGCGGTAGCCGACAGCATCGCGGCGTTCGCCGATCACGGCAACGACCTCGTCGTCGACTACGAGCACAAGTCGCTCAACGCATTCGGCCCGGCTGGGTCAGGTAAAGCGGCTGGCTGGTTCAAGCTCGAAGCGCGCAACGGCGAGCTGTGGGCCACCGACGTCGAGTGGACGAAGCGTGCCGCGCAAGAGCTGACCGATCGCGAATGGCGCTTCTTCTCTCCGGCCGTCGCGCTCGACGAGAAACGCCGCGTTCAGAAGGTCGTGAACATCGGCCTCACCAACATCCCCGCGACGAAACACATGACGCCACTGATGGCGTCCGAGTTCGCGGAGCCACTTCTTCTTTCAACCGAGGATCCAACCATGAAACTGTTCGCAACTCTCGTCGGCCTTTCCGAGACGGCACCCGAAGCTGAAGTCTACGCAGCGCTCGCCCGCCTCAAGGACGGGAACGCGGAGCTGCTTTCCCTCGTTGGCGCCTCCTCGATTGAGCAGGCCAAAGGGAAGATCGAAGGCTGGAAGAAGAACTCCGAGCTTCTCCCCGTCGTTCAGGAGCAGCTCGCGCAGGTCAACGAGGCCTCGAAGAAGGCGGAACTCGTGGCGCTCGCCGAGAAGGGCGTCGCCGACAAGAAGCTCACCCCGGCTCTCAAAGAGTGGGCGCTCAAGCAGACGATCGAAGTGCTCTCCGGCTTCCTGGAGACGGCACCGGTCAACGAAGTGCTTGCCTCGAAGCCTGAGACGGAGCCGAAAGCCGCGTCCGGCAACAGCGCCAAGGTCGCCGCGATCGTGGACGGCAAGAAGTTCACCGAGCTTTCGAACATGCAGAAGCACGAACTCTTCCTCGCAGACGAGGACGCATATCGCGCCCTGAAAGCCGCGTCGGAAGCCTGAGCGGTTCCCGCTCCTAACCCACCGCGCAAGCGGGAACACCTCGCAAGGACTAACCAAAAATGACTATCACCAAGAAGACCGACGTTTTCATCCCCGAGCTGCTCCAGAACGCAGTTGCAGGCGCATTCGCGCAGGGCAACGCGATCATGGGCTCGAAGTTCGCGGCAGTTGGCGCGGCCGTTTCGAACGGCACCATGGCCTCGAAGAACATCGCGGACACCATCCGCATCCCGTACTTCAACACCATCGGCGACTTCGTGGAAATCTCCACGGACGGCACGGCGGCCACGATCAACTCGCTCGCGCAGACCACCGAGACGGCCTCTGTGCGTCACGATGCGCTCGCGTTTGAAGTGACCCGCTGGGCGCAAAGCTCGGCCGGGAAGGACATCTACCAGGAAGCGGCAGAGCAGATCGTCAAGAGCTGCGGCCGCAAGATGGACTCGCTCGTCACGACTGCCGCAGCGGCCTCCCCGCTCGTCAAGTCGATGTACAGCTCCTCGGTTCCGCGCACGCTCGACTACGACGCGATCGTGGACGCGAAGTTCCTCTGGGGCGATGAGCAGGACGACATCGCGGCTCTCGTGATTCACTCGAAGACCAGCGCGGACCTTTACAAGCTCAAGGACGGAAACGGTCACCCGCTTCTTTCCAACCCCGTGGAAGGCGCGCTCCCGCGCTTCATGGGCATCCCTGTCGTGGTGTCGGACCTCGTTCCGCTTACCGGCAGCGCGATGGGCTCGGTCACCTCGGCCGGCACCTCGCCCCCCACGGCGACGCTCTCCGGCACTCCCTCGGGCCCGTGGAACCTCAAGCTCGATGTGCCGCTCGGCGGCGCACGCGGCACGGCGACCTTCCGCTTCTCGACCGATGGCGGCCAAACCTGGTCGGCTGCGCTCCTCACGGCGGCCTCGGTTCCGCTCATCGACACCACGGTGGACTCGCTCATTGGTAACAACGGCGCCACCGGCCTCACGGTCGCGTTCGCGAACAACACGTTCAACGTGGACAACACGTACGTGGCGACCGCTTCGCTCAAGGCGCGCTCGATGCTCCTCAAGAAGAACGCCCTCGCCTTCTGGTACAACCAGGACGCGATGACGCTTCAGACCGACAAGGACATCCTTGCGGACACCAGCATCGGCGCGATGCACCTCTACTCGGCGACCAAGTTGTACCGCCGTCGCCCCGGCAGCTACCGCCCTGGCGTGGTCGTGCTCGACCACAACGTGAGCGGCTACTGATGGGGATGATGCTCCAGAGGCATAAGAAGCAGCCGGCTGTTGCGCCGGCTGCGCCTTTGCCGCCCGAACCCGAAGCCGTCAAGGCTGCGCCCGTCGAGCCTGAAAAGGTCGAGGCGGTTGCGCCCGAACCCGAACCCGTCGAGTCGTTTGGCTCGAAGAAGAAGGCCAAATGAAATCAGGAACTGGATACCAACTCCCGGATGGCAAGTTCGCCAACGTCGATGCGGTCACGTTCGGCGGCGTCTCCGGCTCTCAAGCCGCGACGATTGCCACCAATGTGATCGATGTCGGCGCTCGTGGATGCGCTCGCCTCACGCTCGACGTGACCACGGCAACGGCCGGCACGCTCGACGTGACCGTTCAGACCCGCAAGGACGCGAACGATTCGTGGCGAACCGTCGCAGCTTTCGCGCAAAAGGCGACCGTGACCTCAGAGCGTAAGTGCTTCTCGGGCCTCGATCGCCAAGTGCGCGCGAACTGCGTCATCGTCACCGGGCCGTTTGCCTTCAGCATCTCGGGCGAGCTGGTCTAGTGTCGGAATGGGCAACAGTACGAACGTTCGCGGCGCAGATTGCAGAGTCCGCTCTGCCTTCCGCCGCGTCGTTCGTCCAGCTTGACCAACACGCTCGGTACGTCGAATTCGCGTGCGATACACTTTCGACGCCGAGTGTGCCGACGACGATCGTGCTCACCTTCTGGAAGCTCAGCGAAGGCGGGCGGCGCGACCGAATCGGAACACAGACCATCACGGCAGCCACGGAAACAGACCGCCCGCTCGTTCAGTTCCTCGAAGCGCACGGGCAGTCGTTCTACGTGACCGTAGGGTTCACCGGAGGCTCGACACCGACGCTCACCGGCACCGTGAAAGCGCGCGCCGTCTACCGTTGAGCACACTCGGGACGCCACGTCGTGTCTACTGCCTGAAGCGCATCAACGCGCTGAAGGCTGGCGACAAGGACATGGCGTCCGTGTGGCGCGCCAAGATGAACGAAGCGGGCTCGACGGCCTACCCCGAAGGCTTCCCGTCATCGGCGGAACTCATCGCAGCCGGGTATCTCGCGCTCGATGACATTCGCGGATGTGACGTCGCAGAGCTTCGCAAGGCCGGCCTGAGTGGCCGAAATGCGACGCTTGTCCTTGCCTACCTGGAAGCGAACCCATGAGCGACGGACTTATCAGCTGCCGCGAATTGGAGCTCGCTGTAGGCCCCGCGATGTACGCGCGAGCCTTCGACGATGGTGGCGATAACGCCGCGACCACCGAAGCCGTTGAGCTTTGCATTCGGATCTGCTCTGCGAAGGTCGAAAGCTACATCCTCGAAAACTACCCCGACTACGTGCGCGCCACCGAAGTGGAGAACGTTCCGCTCATCCTCAAGGATGCGTGTTTCGACTTCTGCCGACTTTGGATCGCCCAGCGTGTCCCCGAGGTCTACAAGGCGCTCTCCGAGACGCCGTGGACCGAGCTTGAAAAGTCGGCCATCGCCACGATGACGCGCTACCGGAAGTCGGAGCAGCGCATGGCGGACGCCGAAGCGGGTCACCCTGAGGTGGTCGATGAGGGCGCGCACATCGTGACCGATACGAGCCGGTGGGGCCTGTGACGACGCTCTCGTGCCTGCGCTGCCATCACTCGGACGAAGTAGACACGGGCGGCCTGTCTGCTGAGGAGTTCGCATCAGGCTGTGTGCTCAAGTGCTCCGAGTGCAGCGCTCGCATGGCGTACGGATCGCTCATCCCGCGCATGGTCGTGAGCGCTGAGGACAAGTTTGTCACGCTTTCGATCGACGGCGTGAAGCACCGCATGGATCGCGCCTTCGCGCTGGAGCTGTGCATCAACCTGATTTCCGTGTCGAAGTGACGCTGTTTCGTACCAAGGAAGCGATCGACGACTGTAATCGCATGTCGATCAACTTCCAGACGGGCGTCATTCAGGTCCTTTCGGATGCCGCGAAGTTCGCAAAAGCGAACGCGCAATCCTCGCAGAAGTTCAAAGACCGCACCGGAAAGCTCCGCTCCAGCATCAAGGCGGCCGGTGGCGGGCTCAAAACGCGCATCGAGTCGCGCACAAGTTACTCGCTCTTCGTCGAGGCAGGCACCAAGCCGCACACGATTAGCGCACGCAGCGGGATGCTTTCCTTCGTGATTGCAGGCCGCCGAATCTTCAAGCGCTCCGTGAAGCACCCTGGCACCGCACCTCGGCCCTTTATGGGCGACGCTGCCGAAATCACCGAATACATGCTCCCTGAGTGGATGGAGCGGATGGTCTCGAAGCTATGACGGACTACGACACTTTCATCGAAGGTGGCGCAGAGTTTCCGCTAACGACCGACCTCGACAATTCGTTTCTCAAAGACTCTGACCCGACCGTTTACTACGCGTTGGAGTTCTTTGAGTCGGTTCTCAACACGCACCTTCTTCCTCGCCTTTCGCGCGAATCTCGCCGACACAACGGCAAGGACATCGCGAGTTGTGCGGTGAGCAAGATGTGGGTGGATCCTGAGCCGCACCTTGACGCCAAGGATCTGAAGTTCCCGCTCCTCGCGGTGTTCCGCAAGCGAGACGAGATCGCAGGCCAGACCGTTCACTTCGAGAAGTCCACCTGCACGCTGAATGTGGTGTGGTCGCTTCCTCCGTTGCTTGGCGTGCTTGCTCAGCAGCTCAACCCGGCGCTTCACGCTGCAGCACGCATCTTGAACCGCACAGCGACGCGAGGCTTCGATCCTGCCTACGCAAGTGGCGCAAACGTGTGGGGCCTGGCTGGCGCGCAGTCGGCAGGCTTCACAAGCTTCGAGTACGGAACCTTTGAGGCGGCCGGACAGGTTGCCGGAGTGCATCAGGCCCTCATCGGTACGCTGGTTGTGGTCGAGCGCGAGATGCCCATCGACGACACCTTCGAAGCGCTCGGCAGCATCGGCCTCGAAGTAGGCGTCAACGATTCAGAAACAGATCCACTCGTCACCGACGACGTGGAAGCAGACATCATCTTCTAACCAACTCGACATCGCACCAGATCGCTCGCTCGCCATTCGGCGTCGCGGGCGTTTGCGTTTTGTCCACCGGAGCACACGCACATGCCTCAGACACTCTCGTTCCGCGCGCGCGGGACCGACATGGTTCAGGACCTCGAAGCCATGGAGAGCGGCATCCGTCGCTACATAGGCCGCAAAGCCGTGAACAAGGACGGCAAACCGGCAGGCTCGGTCGCGGACCTTGTGGGCTGGGAGACGATCGAAGGTGATTCGGTTGTCCCGTACCGCCACGAATACGTGAAAGCGGCGCAAGCCGGAAGCCTGTGGGCTGCCGATGCCGCGACCGCGAAGCTCTGCGGCGTCGAGTTCGACGCCTCATTCGGAGCCGCTCCCAAGGCTTCCCAGAAAGGTGACTCGAAATGAGCGCTCCCTCGATTTACATCACCGGACTCGCCACGAACGATCCGGTTCCCGGCGTTTACCCGGAAATCAATTTTGCCCAAGGCGCAGCCGCAGGCAACAACACCGCCTACGAGGTCTGCCTCATCGGCAACAAGACCACGGCTGGCTCTGCCACGGCTGGCACGGTCATCTACGGACCCGACACCGTTGTGCCGCTTCAGACCGAGGCTGACGCCATCACGCTCTTCGGGGCGGGCTCCGAGCTTCACATCATGTTCCGCGCGTTCACGGCGGTGAACAAGTCCTCAACCCTTCGCGCTATTGTCGTGGCTGAGTCGGCCGGAACCGCAGCGAGCGGCACCGTGGTTGTGGCAACGACCGCCACGGCATCGGGCAACGTCCGCGTGTGGGTTGGCAAAGAGTTCGTCGATGCACCGATCGCGACTGGAGACACCGCCACGGTCATCGGCGACGCCATCGCGGCGGCCATCAACGCGCAATCGCACTGGCCTGTCACGGCGGCGAACGTCACCGGAACGGTCACGCTCACGGCGAAGACCAAAGGTCCGCGCGGCAACCAGATCCGAATCATGGCGGCCATTCAGTCGAGCGGCACCATCGCGACGACCGTCACCCCAACGGCGGACACCGCGCTCACCTCGGGCGCTACGGCCGACACGAACGCCACTGCGCTAGCGACGCTCTCCACGCACCGGCACTACTACCTCGTTTCGGCAGCGGGCGACGCCACCCAGCTCGGAGCGCTGATGACGCAGGTCAACTCGCAGGCCCTCCCCATCACCAACCAGCGCCAGCGCGTGGTTGCGGGTGCGGTTGGTACGCTTGGCGCGACCACCACGATCGCAACTGGCATCAACAGCCCGCGCTGCGAAATCGTGTGGAGCGAGAAAAGCCCCATGCTCGAATGCGAGCTTGCGGCGAACGCTGCGGCCATCTACTCGCTCGGGGAACTCAACACGGACAACCCGCGCACGAACTTCATTGGCTACGGCAACACCGCCAAGTCTGCCGAGACGTGGCGCGTGCCCGCTTCGCGTGACGGTAGCGCTCACCCGTCGCGCACCAGCATCAAGTCCGCGCTGAACAACGGCATCAGCCCGATCGGCGTGAACTCGAACGGAACAACGTACCTCGTGGACCGCATCACCACGCGCTCGCTCAGCGCATCCATTCAGGACTACCGCATCCGAGACGCGCACAAGGTTACGATCTGCGACTACTTCGCGGACGAGCTTTGCACGAAGCTTGCGCTCAACCACTCGGAGAAGCGCATCGGAAACGATCCGGCCGAAGGGCAGCCGTTCCCCGGTGCACAGGTGCTCACTCCGAAGGTGTGCCGCGCTGACATCAACGGCCTCATTGACAAGTTTGCATCAAACGACCTTCTCCAAGACGCTCAGCTCGTCAAGGACGAGACCGTTGTGCAGCGCGAGGTTTCTCCGACCACGCGCATGGGGATCCGTATCCCTCTCCGACCGATCGACAACGTGAAGCAGTTCGCCGTTGCCATCGATCAGGTCGCCTAAAGACTCGTCCACCGAGACGACATCGCAGCGCGCGGCTGCGTAAAAAGCCCCGAAACCTATTGACCGGGCGCACCGCGCGTTCTCCCGAGGCTGCCACTGCGCATCCTCTTTTTTGACACCACGAACGCCCGCCTTCGACGCGCGGCGAAAGGCACACGTCCATGGCTGGCAGCAACATCATCTACACCATTGGAGCGGTCACCGTTGGCGGTAGCCTGCTCACGCAGCACACCGAAATGTCCGTCAAGCGATCCAGCGGAAGCGCTCCGGTCACCACCGTCCACCTCGGCTACGCGGGTGAATCCCCAGGCGCACCGATGGTCGAAATCGAAGTGAGCAACGCCGTTCCGGCCGCTGACTTCGAGTACGACATGGGCAGCGCGATCGAGGGCCTCGTGCCCGTCGAGATCTCCTGCTACGTCGCCGGGCGCATACTGACCACCAAGGGCCAAGTGCACGAAGACACCTTCAAGCACGGCGTCGGCTCGGTCGGCTCGTACTCGTTCAGCTTCCGTGGCCCGATGGCCGGATACCAGTGAGCGAAGCGGCACCGGAGAACCCGCTCTGGCTGCACATCAAGTCCATCCCGCGCGCATCGCGTGAGGTCGACTTTCCGAGGCCCGATCCAGTGGACGGCGGCCCGGTGTGCAAGATTCGGATGCGCGTTCTCTCGGTTGCCGAACTGCAAGACGCAGCGCTTAACGCATTCATCGAGACGAAGAAGCGGGACGACGCTGGCGGGTTTACCGTTGGATCTCCCGCGTGGATGGACGTTTTCAACAACGAAAGCGTGATCCAGCTCCTTTGGCGCGCATGCCGCAAGACGGCAGAAGCGGCAGGGGACAGCTACGACTGGGCGTTTTTCCCTCCTCCGAACATGCTCCGCAAGGATCTGACGGGGGAGGAAATCGCGTTTCTGCACCGCCAGTACGAGCTTCTCGTCATCGAGTCCGGCCCGATGAAGCGTGACGTGAGTGACGCCGAAGCGGACGCGGTTCTTGCCGAAGTGGTCGAAGTGAACAGCGCCGAGCCGCTTGCCTCCTATCCTTGGGCATCCTTGGCGGCAATCGTGATGAGAGCGGCCGACAGGCTTGCAGAACAGGCCCCACAGTGAGCTTTCCGGTTCCGACTGACGTTTCATCGGCCACGCTCTGGCAGCGCGTTACAGAGGTTCCTCGCGCGAGCGATATCGTAGACTTCCCGCGCCTGAATCCTGACGGTTCTGTCATCGGGCAAGTGCGCATTCAGGTGCTCACGCAGGCCGAAGTGACGGCCGCCACCGGCAACGCGGAAAAGTTTGCGCGCAAGGTGATGGCCGAAGCGCTCCCGAAAGCGGATGAGGCGGCCTCTGGCTACGAAGCGATCTATCAGAACGATCTGAACGTTCAGCTTCTGTTCCTTGCGTGCAAGCGCGTGGACGATCCGAAGGTCTCGTTCTTCCCGTCGCCCGCCGAGATGCGCAACCACATGACGCCCGACGAAATCGGAGCGCTGGTTCGTGCGTACGTCATCATCCAGGCCGAGCGCGGTCCGATGGTTTCTCAGATGTCCGAACGTGACATGGACGCTTGGATTGCCAAGCTGAAGGAGGGCGGCAATTCCGCCCCTTTAGCTTCGCTTTCATTGGACGCTCTGAGAGCCCTGGTGAAGCATTTGGTCTCAGCCCATCAGAGCTCACCGACGGACTCGTCCTCGCCTGGATCGCAAGCCGCCGAGACCGCTGACGTCTCGTTCAGCAAAGAGAGCGAATAACTAAGTGGCGATTCGTCCCGTCGTCGTATCCTTTCAAGCCGAAGGGGTACGCGACGTCACGCGCTCGTTCCAGACGATCGCAGCAGCCGCAGCGAATGCCGAAAAGGCTTCACTGCGGTCTCACGATCGCGTCGCAAACCAGGCGGTTCGTTCGTACAACAAGACGACCGAAGCGAAGAAGCGCGAGACGAAGGCGTCGCTCACCGAAGACGAAAAGCTCGTTCAGTCGAAGCAGCGCATTACGCGCCAGATTGAGGCCATCGAGCGCCGGCAGTCCGAACGCAGGATGCGCGAAGTGGAGCGCGAGGTCAAAGCGGCCATCAAGGCCGACGACGACCGTGTGCGCGCCGCAAAGCGCGCTTCGGACCAGATCGAAAAGATTCGCGCCAAGGAATCGGCAGCATCTCAGCGCATTGGGAATGCCATCGGTCGCACTGTTGGCGGTTCGGTTCGTGGCGTCATCGGTGGAGCAAGTCGTCTCGCGACGACGGCGATGGCCGTGGGTGGCGGGTTCTCCATTGTGGACTCGCTTCAGAGCACGATCGCGAACAGAGGCAAGGCTGCCGAAATTGCACTAAATTCTGGCGGCGACCTCAAGCGAGACGACCTGCTCAAGCAGGCTCACGAGATCGCAACCTCGCGAGGCTTTGAGGGTTCTCAAATCCTTGCCGGCATCGATCGTTTCGGCGCAACGAGCGGCGACTACAAGAACGCCCCGAAGGTCATCGATCAGATCGCCGCGCTTGCAAACGCGACCGGCGGCAACGTTGACGAACTCGCTTCTGCGGCTGGCTTGTTCCAGGCCAACGGAGGCGACGCTGCCAAGACGCAAGAGTGGCTTCGCGTAACGGCCGGCATGGGTCGCGCAGGCTCCGTTGACGTTCGTGACCTCGCACAACACGGCTCGAAAGTTTCATCCGCATCTGGTGCGTTCGGGAATCAGTCTGCCGCCTTCGTTGACTTGTCTGCCATGACGCAGATGGCAGTGAAGAAGGGCGGCGCAGCGGACGCTGCCGAAGCCACTACAGCCATCGCAAGGTTCTCCGGAGACATCTGGAAGAACGAAGACGCGCTCAAGGCCATGGGCGTCAAGACTCGCGATTCGAGCGGCAAAAAGCTGAGCAGCGTCGAAGGCATCATGACCGACGCGATCAGCGCTTCCAAAGGTGAGCGCGGGAAGCTCGGCGACGTTTGGAAGCTCGAATCAATCAAGAGCGTCGAAGGCTACCGACAGATTTACAACGACGCGGCGGCTAGTAATAAGCTCGTCAAAGGTTCCACCGCAGCGTCTCAGGATGCCGCTGGGCGTGCGGCCATCGCGAAGTCTTTTGAGGACATGCGCAAGGCTGTACTGAGCGAGACGCAAGTCCGCGAAGAAGCCGCCAAGCGGATGGAAGAGACCGACAAGAAGCTCATCGCTGTCTTTGAGAAGCTGAAGGTCGAAGTCGGCGACAAGCTTGCTCCGAAGTTCATGGAGCTGATTCCGGTTCTCGAAAAGGCGATCCCGGCGTTCACGAGCATGCTCGACTTCGCCGCGAAGAACCCTTTTGAATCGGTGGCGCTCCTTATGGGCGCAGCAGTAGCGAAAGACATCGCGGCGGCAGGCATCGGCAAAGGCATCGAGTACGGCGTTTCTCGCGCGGCCACGGCCATTGCGTCGGGCGGCATGGGGATTCAGACAAGCCTCGGATCCGTTTCTATCGTCATCGCAGCAGCCGCTTTCGCTCTTCAGAAGGGCATCGAGCACATCGATGCGATGTTCAAGAAGAAGACGGACGACCAGAACAGCGACTCGCTGGCAGGCGGAACGCTCGAAGAAAAGCGCGCTGCACTGTTTCAGAAGGTGCGCAGCGGGAACGCTTCCGCAGCGGATGTCGAGCAGGCAAAGCGAGATCTCGCTTCTGCCGAATCCGGGCTCAATGAGCAGGGCAAGCGCCTTGATCCAGAGAACAAGTCGCTCACTGAAAAGCTCGTCGGCGGTATGGGTCAGGGAGCAATCGGTAAGTGGATGGGCATGGACGAAGCCATGGCTACCGAAGACAAGGCGGCTCGTTCTGAATTCTCACGCACCAAGCAGTCGATCGAAGACTTCAAGAAGGCGATCGAACTGACCACCAAAGCGCTGCAAGAAAACGCAGCAAACGGCGGCGGCGGCTCCCCTGGTGGCAAGGGCAACGCAGGCTCCCCTTCGCGCAACGGCGCACCGCAGACAGACCCAAGCCGAGACGGTCACAAGTAAATGGCATTCGGTCACCCTTTCGAGGACTTCCTTCCGTTCTCGTGGAAGAGCATCCACGCGCCTCTCACGTCGCTCAAGACGTCGATGCGCCACGACCTCGCTCAGCACCGCATGTGGAAGCGTGACGGCGCGAACGTAGAGTCAACCGGACGCGCGCCGCTTCAGTTTCACGCGAGCATCCCTTTTCTCAAGACCATCGCGCCAGCCAAGACCGAGCAGTGGACGGACCTGTACCCTGGCACGTGGCGCAAGTTCCTGTCCGAGTCCGCAAAGGGCACCACTGGCGAGCTTGGGCACCCGACGCTTGGCGTTATCAAGTGCAAACTGGAGTCCTTCGAGGCAACACTGACGCGAGGCGGCTACGACGCGGACGTGACGTGGGTCCAAACGCTCACCGACGACGACGAGGACAAGGCTCTCGTCTACGATTCACCGCTCTCGACGGCCACAAACTACACGCTCGACCTTGAAGTTCAGATCGCGGATATCAAGCAGCCTGAATTCCCGAAGTACAACCGAACGCTAACCGACGACCTGCGCGAAATCGCTGGGCTCATCAACTCGGTAGGCCTCACGGGGTCGCGCGTGTTCGGCAAGATCGACGCTGTGATCTACCGCGTGAACAACATCGAGCGATCGGTGAAGTACTCGACGAACGTCTTCCACATCGGCATCACGCGCAACACGCAGCGCATCAAAGACGCCATGCGCACGTTGAAGCAAGACATTCTCAACAAGCGCCGAAAGACGGTCCTCTACTTCGTGCGCAAGCCGATGACACTCACAAACGTCGTGTTCGCAACGGGCGACACGCTGGCCGACGTGATTGAGCTGAACCCGTCGCTTCTTTCGCGTGCCATCATCCCGGCGAACACCGTCGTCCGGTACTACGCGGCGGCTTAGTTGGCATACGCGGCGAAGAACCCAAGCCCCGAAGACGACATTGTAGAGATTTCGTGCCGCCGTACCGGTAAAGCCGTCTCGAACTGGTCGTCATACGAGTGCTCCTCCAACTTCTTTGCGGCGACCGATGGGTGGTCGTTCACGGTTGGCAACGAGAACATCCAGAAGGTGCGCGAGGCCGCTTCGGTAGGCGACCGCATCCAGATCAAGGTGAACGGGCTCGTGCAGTGCACGGGCTTCATCGACTCCGCGCATCCTCGTGCTGAGGTCGGCAGCGGTTCCGTGTGGACGTTCGAGGGGCGCGATCTTCTCGCTCCTGCGGTGGACGGGTGCATCGACCCGCGCACGCAAATCAAGCCGAGCATGACGCTTCAGGACGTACTCGAAGCGTCGCTCAGCCCATTCTTCCCTGGCTCGATTAAGTTCACTGAGGACAACCTCGCGAACCTCAACGTGATGACGGGGCAGACGAAGGGCGAGAAGTACTCGAAGACGACGGTCACAAAGCGCGGCAAGGTGCGCGGCGGCAAGGCGCTCAAGGCGTACACCGTCGATATGCTGAAGCCGCACATGTCCGAAGGGGCGTTTGCATTCGCTCAGCGAATCGCGAACCGCTTTGGGCTCTGGATCTGGTTGGCCGCTGACGGCGCTTCGATCGTCGTCGGTCACCCGCGCATCGAGCCGGGGCAGGACAATCTTCCGTTTCGTCTGAGCCGCATCGCTGGCGACCCGTCGCAAAACAACATCATTTCAGGTGGTTGCGACGTCGATATGACGGACCAACCGAGCTGCATCATCGCAGACGCAGCGAGCGGCGGCGGCACCTTCGGTCGCTCCAAGACGGTCGCGCGCATCGCAAACCCTCTCACCGCGTACGACGAAGACGGGTTTCTCCGCAAGGAAGTCTCTGACCTGTTTGCAAAGTACGCGAACGCCACCGAGATTATCCACGAGGCGTACCCGAAGCTCCGAAACGTTGTGGACACTGGCGTCGCGCGACCTCTTTGGCTCCACGATGAAGAGAGCCACAACGAGGAGCAGCTTGAAGGCTACATCCGCCGCGAGCTGAGCCTGCGACTACGCAAGGCCGTCGTCGGACGCTACCGCGTCATGGGGCACGGTCAGCGCATCAATGGGAAGTTCGTCCCATGGGCGATCGATTCCCAGGTCTACGTGCAAGACGAGCAATCCGGCATCTATGAAAAGATGTGGATCCAGTCGCGCAAGTTCCACCGTGGAGCCGGCACAAGCGGCACCTTCACCGACCTTGAAGTGATTCGGCTTTCATCGTTGGAGTTCTAAATGGGTGCCAACCGACTTGGAAATGCGATCCGGTTCGGTGCTCAGATCCTAGCCACGACCGTTGCGGACAAGTCGAAGCTCATTCTCGCTCAGATTGGCGACGCTGCGCTCAACTTCGTCGAGACGGATGCCGTCGAGATGTGGCAGCACATCGGCTTCGTTTCGCGCCCGTCGATTCCGACCGATGGCAAGAACGCCGCCGAAGCCATCATCCTCACGGACAGCCAGTACGACAAGTGCATCGCAACCCGCGACGCGCGAGGCGCAGAGCTTGCGGGCAACCTCGGCCCAGGTGAAACGTGCGTGTACGCACCAGGCGCGGACGGTAAATCGCAAGGCCGCATCCTACTCAAGGACAACGGCACCGTTGCGATCGTAACGGCCAAGGGCAACACGAAGGAAGGCACCACCGTCATCATCCAGGTGGAAGGCGACACGGGAGCCATCTCGATGGCCAACGAGTTCGGCGGCCTCACGATCAACGAGGACGGCATCACGCTCATGTGCGGGGCTTCCGGGCTCAAGCTCGGGGCAGACGGCAACGTGGCGCTGATGGGCACCGCAATCGCCATCAACGGCAGCTCCGTCTCCCTCGGCGCGAACGCCATCATGCCCGTCGTGTGGGGTCCTGCTGGCCTCTCTGGGGTCGGAAGCACATCGGTGAAAGTTGCGATTTGAGCGCCTGCTCGTTTCCATCGTTCTCGCTGCTGCCGTTTCCAATACCTATCCCGACGCTGCCTCCGATTCCCACGCTGGGGCTTTCTATCTCGATGCCGGACGTGAGCATCCCGTCCTTGCCGAGCCTCTCTCTGATTCCGTTTCCTATCCCGATTCCGACACTGCCAGCCATTCCAACGCTCGGCCTGTCTGTGACGATGCCCGACGTGAACATCCCGGCGCTTCCGTCGCTGTCGCTGATTCCGTTCCCGATTCCGTTGCCGACGCTTCCGCCGATTCCGACGATCAGCCTTCCGACACCATTCTGCCCACTGGATTGAACAATGGCCCTTAGCGCTTCCACATTGCAGGCGGAGATTCACGCGGATCTGGCTCCGGCGCTCATCGAGGCCACCAGCTCGACGGAAGCCGTGCCCGTGGCGCTATGGACGGCCATCTCGGAGAAGATTGCCACCATCGTGGCCACGCGCGTTGTGGCGCACATTCAGTCCAACGCCCAGATCGCGATCCCTGTTCTCGTCACCGCTTGCCCGGCTGGCGCTGGCGCAACCACCGCAAGCTCCACGACCGTCACTTGAGCAACGGCTTCGGCAGCGTCCCCTTCGGCACCGGTCCCTACGGCTTCGGCACTCCCGATCCTGGTGACGAGTGGACGGGCAGCCCCACGGTTGACCCGACCACGAACCGCTCGACCGGCATTCGCTTGATGCGAAACGGCGACTACGTGCGCTCAGCCGGTCGCCCGCTCGGCATGACGCGCGCCCAGCAGATGGTGCTTCTCGCCGTGAGCACCAACAAGGGAACCAGCGCCGTCAAAGCGCTCGGCAACAAGCTCAAGACGCTTGAGCGCGTGACCGAGAACTTCGCGAGCCTTTGCGAGTCCACGATGCGCGACGCGCTCGCACAAGCCGAGGCGCTTGGCGTGATCCAGATTCGCACCATCACCACCGTCAAAGAACCGCAAAAACCCGCATATATCCGCGTGGAATGGTTCGACGTCGAAGCGCAGACCTTGCGCACAGAACGGATCGAATAAATGGCCGACTCGACTCACGCGTTCACCGTCCGCACCGCTGACGAGATTCGCGAATCGAGCCTGCGCACGCTCCGAAACGGCCTCAACGAAGTCGGCATCGACGCGAACGTCACCCCTGGCAGCGACGATTACGTGCGCTTCAACGCCATCGCGAACGAGCTTGCTGTGTGCGAGGCAAACGGAGCAGCCAAAGCCGACGAACTGATGCCGGACACGGCGACCGGCGAAGGGCTTCAGCGATGGCTCGATGTGAGCGGCGTTGAGCTTCGTCCCGCCCAGGGCAGCATCGGCACTATCATCTTCGACGCCTCGCAGTCGGCTCCCGTGGCCCTTGGGCTTCGGCTCGTGGACACCACCGGGCAGCTCTTCGAGGTGTACACGGGTGCCACGTATGACGACGGCGACGAGATTCCGGTGGTCGCCATCAGCACGGGCGACTCAACGAATCTGCCAGGCGGTACGGTCCTTCGGTGGGTAACGCCTCCTCCTTTCGCTGCATCCACGGCAGTCGTTTCAGATGAAGGCTTCGTCAACGGTACCGACGAGGACTCCGAAGACGACGCGCGCGCTCGAATGCTCGCTGTCTTCCAGGACCCGCCCGCAAGCGGCAACCCTTCGCACGTTGCCAAGATTGCCGAAGACTCGACGGCGACCGTTCAGAAGGCGTTCGTCTATCCGGCCGCGCAAGGCGCAGGCACCTATCACGTTGCCGTCATCTCGAAGCCGACAGCGACAAATAAAGAGCGCACCGTGTCCGATGCGAAGATGAACACGATCGTGCGCCCGTACGTCGTCGGTCAACTTGGCGAGCACGTAGAAGGCACCATCACGAGCTGCGAAAGCGTCGAGACGAGCGTTGCGATCCAGCTTTCGATCGCGTCGTCTCCGAATGCGTCTCCTCCTGGCCCTGGAGGTGGATGGGTTGACGGAACGCCGTGGCCACCAACGGAGTGCCACGTAAGCGACGTCACATCCAGTACCGAGTTCGTTGTTGAAATCTTTTCACCACAGGCAACGGAAAACATCACGCGAATCTCGTGGCTGTCTACGGTGGACTGGAAAGTAAAAACGGCGACCGTGCTCACTTGCGACACAAACGTCGACGGACTTCTCATCACGATCGACACCCCTTTTGCGGGCATCGAAGTTGGCGATCGGATCTGGCCAGCGTGCGAGAACCAAGATGCCTATGCGGCGGCCGTTCTTGAAGGCTTTGCGGCAATGGGGCCAGGCGAAAAGTCGGACAACCCTTACGTGCTCCAGCGCGCATATCGCCACCCTATTCCTGCACAGTCTTTTCCGTACGAACTAGGCGCACAAACGCTCTCCAAGCTCACAAAGCTGACGGACGTGTATTCGGCCGAGTTTATCCAGCGTGACGACGGCACCACGACGCTGGATGGGCCGAGCGGCTCATTTGCTCCTGAAGTCCCGGCCACAATTACCGACCCGCCAAAGATCTTTGTCCCCAAACGCATCGGGTTTTACCCGAGCGCTGAATAAAGGCACTCACATTGCTACCTGATAGAGCGGACCTCGATTCTTACGGCGGCCCGAAGGTCAACGCGCGCGCGCTTGTTGACCCTACCGCAGAGATGGACGCGGACGATCATAACCAGCTCGCGCTCGATTCGGCGATGATGACAATGACGGCAATCCGAGCGATTGCGTCCTACGTCGGCACCGCAAGCACGCCGCCTACCGCGCCAAGCTCCGGCAACGTCCACATGGCCCAATGGGGCGCGGATATCGCCGTCAAACCCGTGTTCGTTCGAACTGGCGCAGGCGTAGTGACCATCACGTGGCCCACGACCATCACCGACGAACTTGGCGACGAGCACACCACCAACTTCACGTACGTGCTTCCGCCGAGCGTCTCCGGATCCACGGCCATCATCGCGACGGCCACGCTCACCGCGGCGAATCAGGTCACCGTGCGCACGTTCGACGCCGCGGGCGCTGCAAGCGATGCGGTTGGCTCGATTATCAGCGTGTTCGTCATCTGATGGGGCGATTCGGCGGCTCGTGCCCGTTCCCAAGCGCTTTCGGTGGCAGCCCAGACGAAGAGCTGAATGCGATCATTGACTCGCAGAACGCTCAACTCGGGAGCGCCTACAACACAGAGCCTGGCTCACAAGTTTACGTCGAATCCGTCGCCATTGCGCGCGGCATCTGGGCGGCGTTCGGAACGAATCAGCGGCTCGGGTACCTGTGCGACCCGTGGAAGATGCCGAAGGAAACGATCCCAAAGTGGGAGACGATCCTTTTCCTTCCGAACGGCCAGAACCTCAAACAATCGCAACGCCGCGCACGCATCGCCGAAAAATGGGCGCGCTTCGGCAAGACGATCAACTTCTTCTACGTGGACAACCTTCTCCGAGAGAAGGCGCCCGACGTTTACGTGCAGATTGAACACATCTCGTACGACAACGCGAACATACACGTACCTGAAGCAGGATACCCGTTCGGTACCGTGGCAACTGGCAGCACAGCACCGTGGTCGTCTTCGATCTGCCACGTGCTCGTGCTGACCGAAAAGCCTGCTGAATACACGGAGTTGGATTTCTACAAGGCAGTAGGCGCGATCCCGAAGGCGCTTGATCCAATCCTTCCCGTGTGGGCGACCGTCGACTGGTACCGACGCCCTGAATCCACACCAATCACCGTTATCGGTGGACCGTCACAAGGCGGCTTCTACCTCGATGACGCGCACAATCTCGACAACAACGTCTTTGACGAGTGAGGCCGAATGGCAATTACTAGAGTCAACCCCGCCGACTGGTCCGTGGGTGACAAGCTCACGTCCGCGCAAGCGAACGCGATCGACGCGAATTGCGCAAAGGCGCTCGACAAGACGGTCGCTGGAGACACGCTTTCTGGCGATGTATCGGTGGCTTCTGGCGGGTCGATTGTTCTGCTGAGTGGCTCTGAAATCACTGTCAACGCAGGAGCTGAGATCGACGTAGGCGGCGCTCTGCTTGTTGCGAACTCTGCGACGACACAGGTCGACATGGGCACCGGCTCATTCATTGCCGTTAGCTCTGGTTCGAACATAACGACGGGCGGAACTGGCTACGTCAAGTTCAACAACACAGACTGGCCGAAGCTGAACACGAGAACCAGAAGCGTGATCCGTAACGCGCTTGACTGCGCTCGCTTCGTTGCGAACTCAACGATTTGGACGAGGGCGCTAGGGCAAGTTCTTGGCCCAGCTACAACAGGCGAACTGCTGCAAGTGGACATGCCAACTCATGACGGAGCCACACTTTCGTCGATCAACGTCTACTTCGTTCCGTCTGTACACGTAGCGCTGCCTGCGTCTCCTCCGCAGTTGATCATCTACGTATCTGACACGACGGGAGCAGTGGTCTCAACGCAGACCGTAACGTTTACGCTTCCTGGAATCGTAGGCCTGTACTCCGCGACGCCACAAACATGGACGGCAACGCTCTCGCCAGCGCTGGTCCTGTCACCGGGCACGTACTTCTACACCATCTTTCTTCAGGACGAGCACGGCGCGAATAGCGTTTCAGGCAACAGCTACTTCGCGTTCAAGTTCAACTACACGGCGATCGCCGACATGAGGTTCCCCTGATGGCTTCCGCAACTTGCGAAGTACGGGTGGGAGCCGATGGTTCCTACGTGACGACCGCGAACGGCGTCGATGCAACGGCAGATACCGAGATTTCGATTCGTCTCGCTTCCGGCGAAGGCGTACGAAACTGGACGCTGGAGTGCATCGGCACGGACGATAATGGCAGCACGTCGGCCATCAACGACGACCTTGTCGTGGACAGCGCATCGCGCACGGCAACGTTCACCACGGCGGACGACTACGGTCGAGCGATCATCTTCCGCTCGACGATCTATCGACACAACGGCGCATCGAGCGCTGAGACGTTCGGCATCTTCGTGCCTACCTTGGGCGGGCTGCGCGTTGGCGCGCTGAACCAGACCTACGAAGGCAACGCAACGCACGGCTGGATCTCGACGGTAAACGACTTGATCCGAAACGGTGCGTATGGCGACTATTCAGTCATTCGGCAAGACACAGAAGCAACGACTGACGCGACTCCTACGATCATCGCGTTTGATTACACGAACGTTTCCGCCATACCAGACGACTGCATCGTGGCGTGCACGGCGACAGTTCTATGCCGCGACACGGACGACGGGTCCAAGTTCATGCGCCTTGAACTCGCGCGATCGATGGCGTGTGTTGCTGGCACCGGCACATTCAACGGCTCCACGCGCGAATTCGACGCAGAGCGTGTCGGTATCGCCGGCACCGCAGTTGCCACCATCGGCCGCGACGCTGGAACGCTTCGGCCGTACGTCGAGGTGACCGGGATCGCAGCGCGCAACTTCGACTGGAAAGCGATCCTTCAGTACGACGTGCTCGAACCTCTCGGCGAAGTGACGCCGCCAGCTCCGTTCGACTTCTTTGCGGAAGAGTGGGAAGCGTGCTGGGAAGCCGACAACCTTTCTACAGACGAGAAGATGACCGGCACCGCGACGGCCGGATCCTCAGCAACCCGTGACTGGGAGTCCACCACAGGCGCAGGCATGGTGGTTGGCGGCGCGTTCGGAACGCACGACTCAATCGACTGGGACGCTCAGGCTGCATGGTCGCATAATGGCGTCACGCCTACCGCGGTTCTTTCCGATCTCGTTGATGACAACAATTGGACCTGCGTCATCGTTGCGGACATCATCGCGTTCTCGGCGACAGGCACGCATTACAACGATTCCAAAATCTGGCTACGCACCAACGCGAACGTGTACTGGGGCATTGGTGCCGCGAACGTAGGAGGCACCAAGAAGATCCTGGCAGGCTGTCACGCCAGCGGATACTGCTACGCCGAATCTGGAGCTGTCGCCGAAGGTAAGCGCGTCATCGTTTGGACGTGCGAAGCAGGCGTTCAGACGCTCGCCGTGGACGGCGTGGAAGTCACCGGAACAAGCCTCGGAGTCAACGTCATTGGCTCGCTCACTGACTACCTCCGAAGCGACGAAAGTGCTGGTCCGGTCAACGCTCACACCGCACTTCTTGCCGTTGGCAAGTTCGGATCGGACGCGACGAAGCGCACGAATATCTACGACTGGGCAGTGGCCCGCTACGCCCTTTGATCCGAATCTATCGGCGTAGAGGAACCGGAACGCCTGTTGCTGGCGGCGACGCACAGACGGCTTACGTCTTCATCACGACAGGGCAATCTCTGTCGGCCGGGAACCTGGCAGGCGATCCTGTGCAGACTCCGGTGACGGACGGCCCGATCGATGGACACTACCAATTCGACAATCTCTGGAATGACGCGCACACGGCAATCAGAACGCCATCGTCTGACTGGACAATGGTGGCGCCCAAGAATCCGATGCGGATGGAAGGCGCGAACAACAACTTCTACCCATTCAACACTTACTACGAAGTTCCGTGCGCCGCGATGGCGGAACGATTTGACGAACTTGGCCTTGCTCCGACTTGTCACACGCACGTCGGCCGCAACGCTCTCCCGTACTCCGCGATCAAGAAGGGCGGCTCGCAACCTAGCTACGCAGGAAGCATCACCGAGCTTGAGGAGTGGGTAGTTCGGCTTGAGGCGCTCGGGTACACCGTCGTGGTCGCCGGCATCATCCTCATTCACGGCGAAAGCGATCTGGGGGATGCGGCGTATGGCCCGACCTATCTGCCAGAAATGCAGGCGGATTACGACGCCGACTGTAAGGCTGTCACCGGCCAAACCGAGGACGTTCCGCTCTACTTCAACCAGCCGAGCGCCGCCTACCCTACGTCGCTCGCTTCCTACAGCGACATTCACGAACAGATGCTCACTGCGCACAACGGCACCACGCTCGTGTGCGTCGGTCCGAAGTATCAAGTCGAATACAACCCGAGTGACATCCACCTTGTGCCGCAGGGAACGCGCGACATGGGCCGCGCGATTGCCACGGCCGTCATGGAGCATCGCGGCGGCGGATACGATCCACTGGAGCCTTCGACGTGCGTCAAGACTGGCGCATCTACAGTGGACGTGACGTTCACTGGAACTGGAAGCGATTCGCTCACGTTCGACACGTCGGTGTGGGACAGTAACCACGCGACGCAGCTCACCGAGTGGACCAACGGTAAAGGCTTCGAGCTTTCCGACAACACTGGGCGGCTCACTATAACCGGCGTTTCGATCGCCGGCAGCGTCGTTACCGTAACGACAAGCGCAACGATCGGAACCTCGCCCGTCGTTTCATACGCGTACCTCGCAGACGGCGACTCAAAGCCGCGCAGGGGTCAACTTCGCACCACCAGCGGATTCTGGTGCGCACACTTCTCGCGGAGCGTCACATGACCGAGCACGACATTAGCGCGATCCTGAGAGAGCTTCGTGTAGTTGGTGCGAAGATCGACGCCACAAAAAAACAGTCTGCTGACCAGCACATGGCGAATCAGCACGAATTCTCGAAGCTGCGCGAGGACATTCGCGATACGAACGATCGCGTTTCTGCGCTTGAGCGTGACCGCGTTCGGCACTCCGGCTTCATTCGTGAGCAGTCGAGCAGCATGCACGAAGTCGTCCTTGAGCAGAAAGAGATCAAGAGTGCGCAGGCGACTTTGATCCAAAAGCTCAACACGCCGCTCAATCGCACCATCGGCCTAGCCGTCGCACTCGGCCCGACTCTTCTCGTAAACGCTGAGCATCTGCTCGAACGCGTTTGGAACCTCCTCGTAAACCTCGCGCTGTAGGAGCTACATGCAATCTCTTTCCGATCGCCTCTCCACGTTGTGGAGCGGGTTGCCGTGGTACGTCCAGCTTTTCGCACTCGGCTCGTGCATCGTACTTTTTCGACCTCGAACCCCTGAGGCATATGAGGCACTGGCTTCGCGTTCGCCGAAGTGGCTCTTCCCGAGACTCGTCGGATTGATGCAGTTCGGAGCCGGATTCTTCTCCGACTACCTGAAGATGAAGGAAGCCGGAAAGAAGGTCGTTTTCGGCACGTACCTCACTGCCGCAGAAGAGCGCGCAAGCAAGAGCATCCCTCCGAAAGCGGACGGTGCGCAATGAGCCGCAACCGTAGCCTTCTCGCGTCGCTCTCAGGCATCATTGCACTGGCGCTCATATCGTGCGCTTGCTGGTTTGTTCCGGTCGCTAAGACTGTTCTCGATATCGCGGACCGAATCTGCATCATTGATCGTATTGCGCTACCGGACGACGAGGTTCGTAAGCTCTGCAAGATTGCTGAGCCAAACGTTCCGGCTATGCGTGATCTGCTGAGCGCAAAACGCGCCGACGCGTTTCTGAGTGCGCACCGCGACGCAGGCGCACAGGAAGCCGGACCATCTGACGCGAGCTTTGATGCAGATTCGCAGTAGCGGAATGCTTCGCGACCGTGACGAGCACGTCGCGGAAGACCTGGCTGTAAACCATATCGATCGCCTTCTTGGATCTGTGCGTCGTGGCGGGAACATCGACCATCGCAAGAACGTTATGCGCGTCCTCGACCAGGGCAACGTGAGCGGTTGCCTCGGGTGCGCCACTGCGGCGTCGCTCCACACCTCGGCAGGCATCAAAGGCAACCACATCGCCTATCCGTCGTGGATGCAGCTCTACGCTTTCGCCCGTCTTCTTGACGGCCCGAAGGTGGACTGGATTCCGGACAACGGGTGCCGCTCGCGAGCGATGACGATGGTCATCGAGTCGTTCGGCGTGGCCAAAGAGGAATCGTGGCCAGCCATAGAAGCGAACGCGCACACGCCGCCACCGCTTGACGTGTTCCGCGACGCCATCGATGCGCGACTTGTCGGCTCGTACCGCGCCACGAAGGCCGACGAAGTAATCGCAGCGCTGCACCTCGGTCAGATCCCGACCTTCGGCATGGACGTGGACGACGCGTACATGCAGGCCACAGGAACCGACACCTACAAGCGTGGCGGCAACAACTACGGCGGACACGGCCAGTGCATCGTCGGCTTTGACGGCCGGTTCATCGTCCAAAACTCCTGGGGCGAGGGCTGGGGCGACGGCGGTTTTGGGTACATCACGCCCGAATTTCTGGAGGCTGAATGTTTCGACATCATCGTGCGAACCACCACGCTTTCGGTGCTTCGTTGAGATTCGGCGCGGTTGCGTTTATTGCGATTGTGGCCGGGTGCTCCTCGGAGCCTCAACCCGCGAAGCTGCCGCCGAACGTCATCGTAGAGTCCGGCGACTGCCCGCAAATCTGCGAAGCGCTCACGCGTGTAGGTTGCCCGGAAGGCGACAAGACAAGCGGCGGTCACACGTGCGTGGAGTTCTGCGCGCTCGCCAAGTCCGTCGTGAAGCTCGACGGCGACTGCATCGCCAAGGCTTCCACGCAGCTTGAAGTGCGAGCGTGCGGGATTCGGTGCCGCCAATGAGCTGCTCGAATGACGCGCTTTATGTCGGCATGGGCGCCGGGAACGGCCTCAAGTTCGAGGTGCGCCTTCAGGAAGGCGACACGTGGGATCCTGAAGCGATCGAAGAGGTAGAGATCCGAGCGCTTCCGCCGAGCCAAGTGGCGAAGACGTTCACGCTGACAACGATCGTGGATCAGTCCGCAGAGGGGTTCGACGTTGAGTATCCGCTCGACGAAGATGACTTTGACGAGGCCGGGGAGTGGCGCTTCTACCTGAAGCTCATCAACGGCGACGGTGACGTTGTGCGAACAGTAACGCAGGCGCGCGTTGTGAAGGTGGAGTTCGGCCTATGAGCGACAACGTCACGCTTCCCGGAACTGGCTCAGTCGTTCGCACGGATGACATCGGCGGCGTTCAGTTCCCTGTTTCAAAGCTCACGATCGGGGCAGATGGAGCGGATGACGGCCTTGTCAGCGCAGCGAACCCGCTCCCCGTCTCTGTTGTCGGAGCTTCAACGCTACCAGCCGGTGCGGCCAGAGAAGCCACCCTTGCGGGAGTTCTCACGACGATTGCGTACCAGGCGCGCATGCCTGTTCTTGGGCAAGCTCTCAAGACTGGAAGCGTGCCCGTTGTCCTTGCGTCTGACCAGGGCACACTGCCAGTTTCGCTTGCGTCCGTTCCCATCGCTACTGGTGCAGCTCTGGACGCTACCGTCGCGTCCGTCGTTTCGGCCCTTGCAGGCACGCTAGCCGTATCAGCGGTGGCGCTTCCGCTTCCAGCCGGTGCAGCTACCGAGTCAACGCTTGGCGGGCTACTCACGACGACCGCATTCCAAACGCGCGTCGCGACGCTTGGCCAAAAGGCGATGGCTGGCTCGATGCCGGTCACGTTCGCGTCCGATCAAAGCGCGCTCCCCGTATCTGGAACAGTGGCCGTCTCTGGAACTGTTCCCACGATTGGATCGCTAGGCATCCCGGCTCACGACTACGTTTCGCAGTCATTCACAGGGGACCGCCTCGACTCGATTGTCTACAAGACTGGCGGCTCTGGCGGCACCACCGTTGCGACGCTGACCTTCGGGTACACGGGCGACAACCTGACGAGCGTCACCAAGTCATGAGGCACTCGCGACTCTACTGGCGAGCGGAGCCTGGCGTGTGGTTCCTCGACGTTCCGACCGGGCTGCCGCAATCGGTCGCGGTGCGCGTCGCTGTCGCGAACGTTCCGCGCCTGGTCGAGAAGTTTCGCACGCTTCCGCCGGGCGATCGAAAAGACGATCTGAAACTCGCGATCGAAGCGCTTCAAGCGGGCAAGGTCCAGCAGCGCGTCGTCGGCGAACGCGGAAACAGTCGCGGTGATTTGAAGCTGTTCGAGGCCCCTCGGCCACACAACGAACGAAAGGTGATTTCCATTGGCTGACCCCACTTACAGCGTAAACACGGCGGCGATTGCGTACGCCTCTGGCAAGTCCATGATCGACATCGCCAACGGGGCGGCGGCCACGGATGTTGCCAGCGCCTACGTTTTCATGTTCTTCAACAACGGCGTTGCGTCCGTCACTGGTGCGCTCACCACGCTGCAAGTGGAGCGACACTCGACAGGCGCACCTACGGGCGGATCGACACTCAACCCAGTCAAACACAACAACGGGAGCGCCAACCCGGAAGCGGCCTTCACTGCCGGCACCGGCCGCACGTGCGTCGCCTCTGACGTGTTTCGCCGCGTCGTGTGGTCGAACGACGAGCCTGCCGTATCAGGCGCGAGCATGGACGAGTGGGAGCTTCTTGTTCCGAACGCTGCGATCTGGTCGATCCTCGGCGAAACGCGCCTGGAACCGCTTGTGTGTCGCGCCGGCGTCGGCGAAGGCCTCCAGATCCGTCACTCCGGTTCGTCCGCAGTAGGAACGGCAGACGCTGAAATCATCTTCACGCTCACCTGATGCGAACTTTCACCGCGTTCTTTGAACAGGTCGAAGCGGACGCGCTACGCGATGGACTTGCGGCCGTGTTCAACTTCGGCGAACGCGGTTCGCAGGTACACATTCGATCTGTGCGCGTGTCAAGCCCATCTCCGTGGGGAACGTTCGCAACGCTTGCCGGCAAGTGGTGTTTGATGCGCACGACCGATCAGTCGGGCGGCCGTGAGATTGCAGCCGCTCGCCATGGAGCCGGAACGCTCCCGGCCCAAGTGCTCGTTCGGGAGTTTCCCGACAGCGTCGCCGATTCTGGAGAAACATTCCGATGCCAGGGCGACGCGATCAACGCGTGGTGGTCGCAAGCGTACCAATCCGGCGCGCGATTTCACGGGCAACCTGGCCGAAACGGCGCTGAGCTCTACCGCGCTGGGCACGCATCGACGCAAGGGATCTTCCTCGCTGAAGGCGAAGGGATCGCGCTTGTCCAGCGGCTGATCGAGCGGCCTCGACAAGTGTTCGTTTCGGTCACGTTCCGAACCGGAACCGGCGCGACGTTCACGTCGGCCTTTCATTGCGGAACGCCTGCACAAATTGACGGCGCACTCTTTGGCGTGTTCAACGGAGTAGGTTCCGGCGTCACGCTCGAAATTGTTTCCGTCCACGTTGCCGAAGAGGGTTCCCCGGAGCCGCCCATTTACCGCATGCTTTTGCTCGACGGCGCCGACGGCGGCAGTGAGATAACGCCAGCGGCTCACCGCGCCGGAGACACGCCGCACGGCGTTCGGTGCCTTGCTGGCGCGTTCCGTGCGGCACCGCTCGGCGAGAAATCCGCAGGCGTTCCGATTCAGTGGCATACCGCTGGCGTGGCTGCGTTTACGCTCACGAACCAGCACCGCGTTGGAACCCTTCGGCGTAAGTCGCTCGGCCCCCTCAATCCGGCGAGTTGCCCAAAAGGCGATCCGAGCTTGCTCTACATCTCGCGCCCAGGGTGCGAGGGAATCACGCTCAATCCGGGCGTTGGGCTTGGCATCGTGAACATGTCTGAAGCTCGCAACGATTCCGCGTACGCCTACGCGAACATTGAGATCGTGTTCACGCAGGAATCAGTGCCAGGCGCATCTCGCACTCGCATCTTGGGAGGCATCTAATGCAAGCTGTCTCGCAATCGTCCACCACGTACGTCGTTTATTTCTACCTCGTCGATGAGACGGACGGGCGCACGCCGATGACAGGCATTTCGCCGACGCTTTCACTATCGAAGAACGGCGGCGCATTCGCGGCGACATCTGGCAGCGCAGTGGAGGTCGGGGACGGCATCTACAAGCTCGCGAACGCTACCGACTTCGACACGCTTGGCACCTGCGCACTCAAGGCGACCGGGGCAGGGTGCGATCCATCAGTGACTATCTTCCGCGTGGAAGTGGGCGACCCGAACAAGCTGAAAAGCCTCACGTACCGCACGGCGCAAACCACTCAAGCGCTGCTCACCGGAAAAGTCTAGCCGATGGCCTTCGGGCTTGGCGGGTGGCTCCTATCCGTCACTGGCGCAGCAGAGCGCGCACTCGCCATTGCGGCGCGCTTTCGAGTGTACGTCGCGCAACCGTCCGCGTTTCAGATAGAAGCCGCGCAGCCGTCGCCCATCGCGATGAAGGCCGCGCAGCCGCGCGCCTTTGCGCAGCTCGCAGCTCAACCGCGAGCATTCTCTCAGGTCGTCGCCGGGTTCCAGACCGATCTCGAAAACGAGGAAAACGTGGCCAAGAAAATCTGGACCGACGCAATCGACCAAGCCGTCGATGCCATGCCAGATGGTGTGGTGCTCTACAAGACAGGCGGCATCTGGTCGGCCACGGCTCTCACGATGGACATGATCGGGCCGGCGTTCGCCGCCACGCTTTCCGGTGGCGGGCTCGTCGAGGACGGCGGCACGGTCACGAATCCAGCCTTCACCGCAAGCTATACGAGCACACCGACGAGCGTCACGATTCACGACACGCAGAACGCGACACCGGCAACGGTTGCGCTTCCTGCCACATCGTTCACGCGCACGGGCGTTTACGTGTTTAGCGGGCTTGGTACGACCAAGACGTTCACGCTCACCGCGAGCAACGCAACGACAAGCGACACGGACACGGCGACGTACACCACGGCTCAGCGCGTCTACTACGGCGCAGCGGCGCCAGGAACGTACAACGAAGCGTTCATGGAAGCGCTCTCGTCGAGCGTTCTCAAAACGTCGCGATCTGGATCCTACGCCTTCACGGTAACGGCAGGACAGCGTTGTTACATCGTTCAACCTACAGCGATGGGCACACCGACGATTGACATCGACGGCTTTGAAACGGCGTTCACGGCGCTCGCAACCGCGAACAATACGAACGTGAACGGAGTTGTCATCGGATACACGTTCTGGGCGTCGGACCTGTTTGCCGGCAGTGACTCCTTCACGGCGGTGGCATCGTGAGCGTCAAGGTTCGATCGAAGATCAAACACGGCGACGGCGTGTCGAAGGTCATGGACCCGATCGACATCGACAGCTTCGGCGGAGTGGCGAACGTCGCCGAGCTTTCGGCGATCGATACGTCGCTCGTGCCCGACGCGTACTCGTTGCGAGTTGTGACGACGTTCTGCGGGTGGGAGCTTCGCAAATCATCAACCGATACGCCCGATGGCATTACGGTTGCGACAACGCTCAGCGGAACCGGACGCTGGCACCGGCTCGACATCGACAACGACTATTTCGCAACGAAGCCAGCGTTTTGGATCGACGAGGTAGACGGCGACGATGAGGCGCTTGGCACATCGGCGGGCGTCCCGATCCGAACCGTGACAGAGCTGATGCGCCGCATCCGTGGCCGCATCCTACGACAAGCTACAACGGTCACCGTCATCGGAAGCATCACGGAAGACCACACCGTGTCCGGCTTCGCAATGCTTGGATTGTACACATATCTGCGTTTCGTGTTCACGCCGACCGTTGTGAGAAGCGGTACGATCGCGACGTACAACGCTCTCAACGCATCCGCAAAGACTCTGCCGGACCTTTCGGACGCTGGCGTTGCTGATTGGACGACGCACCGGCAGATGCGTCTCGTGAACACAACGGCCGGCGCTCGAAGTGGCGCGATTGCGTGGACCACCAAGAACCTTCAGAGCTCGAATCAGATCACGACCGAGTGGGCAAAGACGACGTTTGTTTCCCACCCGTACGTGAGCGGAAGCGCTACGCCGCCGAACGCTGGCGATACGTACGAAGAGCAGTCGTTGCCGACAATGAGCACGTCTTTCGTAGACGTGGACGGCCCACTCGGAACCTCGGTCATTTTCGACGGATGCGATCTGACCGGCGACACCGTATTTTCAACGCTCACGATTCAATCGAAGGCGACCGTCTTCTGCTTCGGCTGCCGCACGACCGCGACGACGCACTTCGCGAGTGACGTGTACATGCAGAATTGCCTCGCCAACAACGGCTGGGAGTACTTCGCAGGATCGTCAGATTCGTGGGTCTACTTTGGTGGGCTTTCCACCATTCCGTCGAACATGAGCGCAACGACGCCGAGCAACGGACTGTGGACAAGCTCAGGATCGCGAGTCACGCTCGCGACACCGGTGATGTTCGACCAAGCGCGCGGGATACTTGTGCGCGCAGGCGCTCACGTTGTCACTCAGGCGGGTGCAGGTTTCAGGCGTAGCGGCTCCAACGTTGCGAACGGCCACTGGGGCTCACATCTCGTCGTCAAGGACGGCGGCACATTCGAGAGCTTCGGCACTCCACTGTTCGGAAGCGGAGCCACACGTCGCGGAGCTTCGTTCGACCCAGACGCGCAGGTTTCGTTCGAGCAGGAACCGAAGCTCACTGGCGACCTCTCAGGTGGCGACTTTGAGTGCGAGAAGGTGGACACCGTTCGCTCGTACGACGAGACGACCGGAAACTACAGCTTACCCATGTCGGCGACGTTCGCGAACCTGTTCCTTGCGCTCGGCTCAGGCGGCTGCGGCGGGCAAGCACACTTCAGGCAGTACGGTTTGACGGTTTACCAAAAGGTGAGCTTCCCGTGATGCGAGGGCACCATGACCAACCCATCCGACTTTCCCGACGTTCCCGTTCCCATCGACTTCGACGAGGACACGGACACCGAGCTTGCCTGCCCGAATTGCGCCTGCTGCTTTGTCTGTAAGGGCAAGGGCTGCGTGTCGCTTTCGAGGCTCACGAAGCTGAACGACGTGCTTCACGATCGCAAGAAAGACGAGGGCTAATGGACGGATCGCAGCGCCCCGCCGAACGTACGATCGTAACGCCGTACGAATACGCTCACGCTGTCGTCATCGCGTGGCCCAAGATGCTCGGCGGTAAGCCTACAGACCCCGCGTGCGCCGTCCTTTGGTCGCAGTACATGATCGAAACGGGCGGGCGCAACTGCTGGAATTGGAACATCGGCAACGTCAAGAAACGCGACGGCGACGGCTACGACTGGCACGCACTACACGGCGTCTGGGAAGGCGTCTCGCCAGATGCCGCCGCTCGGCTCGTTGGCTCCGGTGAAGCCTCGCCAGACCCAAGCGCGGACCACGCCAAGGCCGTTGGACCGAACCGCGTGAGCGTGCTTTACAATCCTCCGCACCCGGCAACGCGCTTCCGTGCGTATCCTGACCTCGCGAAAGCGATGGAACATCACATCGAGTTCCTGGCGCTCGGCCGCTACGCCGCATGCTGGCCGTTCGTTGTCGCTGGCGACGTAAAAGGCTTCTCCACTGCACTCCACGCGGCAGGATACTTCACGGCCTCGCGCGACGCGTATGCAGCGGGCATGGCGCGCCCCTACGGCCCGTTCCTGGCGAGCGATGCGTTCGAGCTTGCCGAAGCGCATGAGGCTCTACCGAAGCCAGCGCGCACACTCGACTTTCAAGCGTACGACCGATCCACGCGTCCCATCGTGGACGACGAAGACCCGAGCGAGCCAGACCCGGCCGCGTAAGACTCACTGACCCCGTGCGACCTAGCGCGCGGTTGCGAATGGCCCCTGCCCGAAAGGGTGGGGGCCTTTTGCGTTTTGTGCGTCAGACAAAACAAGAGCCACTCTTTCGAGTGGCTCTGACTGCATCGCCGAGGCTTTGCAGGGAGTAGTTAGGACGTCCGAATCGAACGGACTCTGGAGTACTTCGCGAGACCGGCCGATCACGCCTCCAGGTCACCAGACTGCCCCACTAACTTGTTTAGCAGCGACGATTGCGAATGGAAAGCACGGTTTCCTCGAAGAATACCACGCTTCACTGTCCATCTGAACAGTGCGAAACCTAGCGAAACTGCTCCATATTTAGGCCTTGGAGGGTGGGGTCTGAGGGGCAGATCTCCACATCGGCGAATAGCAGATTTCCGCGATTCTTCGACGAAAGCTCTTGTCCGTCTCCCATCGATCAAGTCGCTTCATGTTGTAGATCGTGGCAAGCCGATCGAGGTGTCCACGGCGGGCCGCCATCAAGAAGTGTTGCGGCCGAAACCAGTACGATACTCCTTCAGCGTAGAACTTCATGATGCGCCAAAGAAGAGTGAGTGTGCGCTTCATTTCGTCACCTTCCTCACATGGTCGTAAAAGTTCGGCCCCTTGCGCCGCCCCTTGCTATTCGTGTGCTTCACCACCCACCCGAACGCCTCACGCGCGCATCGGGCACACGCGAGAACGGTGGCCGAGTAGACGCAGCCCGTAGCAGGGTGCGCTGCTGGGTCTTTGCAGAAGAAGCAGATCACAGCAGCCATTCAAGGCCAACGCTCTTAGCCAGTTCTGGATCTCCACGAACATCCGCAACCTCTTCGGGATACGCGAGCTCAGCGTGGTGCTTCTGCATGCCTTCGACGCGATCCTTGTGGATCCTTTGCGCAAAAGTCTCGAACGCGATCTTCTTGTAGTCCATGCTCATCCCTCTTTCTCCTCGTGAAGCGTGCAGCCGAATGTGCCTCTGACGATGAGCTCAGGCGTGTAGCACCCCGGCTCACCAGTGTTCTCAATGAACGCGTCGTCCGGATCGCATGACGGACAGTCGTCTCCAAGGCAGTTGTATGTTGACACAATCTCTTGGCACCGAAAGAACTCCATATTGTCTGGAATGCGTTCTGCGAACCTGCACGTCGCACACGTTTTCATGGTCCCCTCGTCAATCCGAGAATCCGCGCGGCTTTGCAGTCGGCGGCGTGCTTGTCGCTTTCATTTGTACACTCATCCCTCTTTCTCCTCATGCAACACGCAGCCGAAGTCGTGGGCCACCTGAAGACGTATATTTGCGTCCACGTTCCGGACGCCGTAAATGGTTGCGACAGACGACGGCGACTCGTCTATGCGTGAACAGAACCCTATAGCGCGAGGATGTATCGAATCGTTGTACCTGCACGTCGCACACGTTCTTTCAGGAACGTACGCGCCGACGTATTCGGTGCATGGGTCGATGGTTGGATCTTCCGCGAGTTCCTTGCTGAAGTTCCGGGCGACGTACACACTCCCGGCGCTCGTTCCTTGCCGGTACACGTGAATCATTTTCAGGTTCACCGGTTTCATAAATCCGCTCACCCTTCCCCCTCTCTCTTCAGTCCGAGAATCTTCGCGGCTTTGCAGTTTGCGGCGTGCTTGTCGTCCGTTTCAAGCCGCGACACTCCAACCGTAAGCGCCTTACAGCTTTTGCAGCTCCATGCGAGCGAATCACCAAGGGCGTAGATCTGCCCCCTCGCCCACTTCTCCGCCGCTTCCTTGTAAAGCTCGTGCTGGTCGCGTGGGACGGTGACGGTATCGCCTTCGGCATTTAGTTTCCGATGAATCACAGCTATTGGATCTAGATCGATGTGGTGTACGTGACCACGCAAAATCCCGATACACGTCTCCGTGCCAACGTGAAGACCGTTACAGCGATAGCAATGCCAAGCACTCACGTCTCACTCTCCCTTTCCGCCTGATGCCTGGGAGCTTCGGCCGACAGGGCAACATCTCCACACTCGGGGCACGGTTTGCGAGGGTCGTATTCTTCCACGTCTTCTACCGTGCCAAAGCCGCACACGTCGCACCCGTATCCTGTCCACTTGTTGTTGAACCCCATCACTCACTCTCCCTTTCCAGCCCGAGATATGCAGCCACGTCGCATGTGGCGGTGTGCTTGCCGCCGAAGAATATGCCGCAACACCCACACTCCTTGCCGCCGAATGTGCTTGTTCGGCATTGCAGACTCTTCGCCCCCACATCCGCCAAGCGACGAAGGCGGGCGAGTTCTAGGTCTGCCTCAAATGCGTCGGGATCTTCCTTGACGGCGCGAAGCATCATGCGATCTAGCGCACTCACAACGCCCACCCTTTCGAGTGAAGCTCTTTGACTCGCTCCATGGTTTCGTTTTAGGATGTCGTTTGCGCGCTCAAACGCCGCCTCGCGCAACAGCTCCAATTCGGCGCGGGCTTCGGCGTGCTCCTCCTCGGTGAGACCGCCGTTGTACGTCACTAAGTCATCCAATGCGCTCATGGTCGCTCCTTCGTTACGTGCACGCTGTATGGGCACCCGTGCGCCGTGTATCCGCATCCTGCGCCGAGCACAAACATGGCGACAACGATAACTGCAACGCCTCGCATGAAATCATCGAGCATTCCTGGTCCCATCATCCCCGATCCTTCGCGTCGGCTTCGATGGCGTTGAGCATCTGCTGCTTTACGACACTCTTGTCGTCCAGCGTCCACACGGACGGCCGCTTAAGCGACACGGCATACGCCTCTTGATACGCCCTGACCGCCGCGACGATGTTCGCCGGTAGCTGGTTGGCGCGGAGTTCGGCGAGCTCTTTGCAAAGCTCTTCGTATGTTTCGGGGTGCGTTCCACCCCACTCGGGATAGATATTTTTGCACACAAACAAGCACTCTTCGATTGACTCATTGCTCATCACGCCCTCACTTTCTTGCGCCGCACGACGTGGACGATGCGACACTTAGGCCCGCAGTTTAGTTCTTTGCATGTGCGCGCTTCGCATTGTGAATCGAAGACGTGGGCGGGGCTTGAGCTGTCATAGTGCCGAACCTCCCACCACTCGCGAACAATCTCCCCGCTCGGGACGTAGGGGCCGAGGTATGTCGCGTTTCCGTCGTACGGAGACACAAAGCAAACGATCCCGTCTGCAACGCGATACACATGCACCACGGGAGGCTTGGCGGGGGCGGTCATTCGGCAAGCTCCTTCTTCTCCCGCCAGTCCCAATACCCCGAGCCATGTACGCCATACCCGTACGCGCAGATCATCAGGTCCTTCGGGTACAGATGGTCGGCCCCGACGAATTGCATGCGCGGAATGCCGTCCCAGTGCGCATGCCCGACGACGTGCCGATGGAACCAGAGCGAGCCCGCCGACGCGGGCACGAGCATCACGATCCAGCCGAGGCGCTTCTTCGATTCAGCGGCGCACTTCTTCGCCCATGGCTCGATGTGCGCGAACGGCGGATTTAGGTAGAGCGTTCCGGTCGGGTACAGTTCCGCCCATTCCTGTTTCAACGAGTCAGCTTCAGGCGAGATGAACTCGCGCGCCACCGTGTTGTCGATGCGGGCTGCCAAGTCGCACGCGATAGGGCCGAAGCGCTTCTCGATGGCGAGGATGAATTCGCGAGGGCTACCGTAGTCCTGCTTCGTACCGCGCGCCATTTCTAACGGCGGCACCGGCAGCGCTTCGTCGCCGACAATGACGGGCTCCGGCTCAATCGGCATCGCTGGCATGCCGTAGACGGGTCGAATGAGGTTGTTCAGGGTCATTCCGCCGCCTCTGCGTTCACGATTCCCACAAACCCGACAAGCGCCTTCGCCTCTTCGAGCGTTAGGATCTTGGGCGCGTTCACACAAATCTTGCCACCATGCGAGTACCCCAGCTTTGCCGCGTGGTAGGACGGCCACACGGGAAGACCTTCTAGCGCTCGCCAAACGATGTACAGATCCTCAATGACTTCGTCGGCGGCCTTGTGCCACCCCGTGGAGAACACGAACCCGGCCGCGCTGACTTGCTTGTCGCCGCCATCTTTTACGATCTTCCCGCTCCACTTTCCTTTCGCGTCAACCTTCGCATCGGTGACGCGATCCGAGTGGTGCATCCGGTGGATGTAGTCACTCCAGATCGTGAGGTACTTCGACGTGCGCCCATCACGTAGCTTCCACATCGACGAGAACGCCTGGAAGAGCCTTGTGCGAAGCTCCTTGTTGTAGCCAAGCTTCTGGCCCTTCGTAGGGCGCTCAAGCGCACCGTTCATCACTGCAAGTCCGCAGTATCGTCGGAGGTTAGAGATCTTAGTGGCCTTGTGGATGTCCACCTCGCTCACGAGATACGCCGACGTGACTGCGCCAACACCAAACACGCCTTCGAGAAAGTGCGTGTAGATCGGGATCTTCTTCAGCGTGCGAAGCATCTTGGACTCAAGGTGCCCGGCCTTCTTCTTGAGAACCTCCGACACTTCCACCATGGCCTCGCGTGCATCGGCAGGCACGTTGCTTTTCACCACCTCAACGCTGCCGTCGTCCTGCTCGAACTCCCTGTCAGAGCACATCGACGTGATGGCAACAGAGCTGCGCGTCAGCGACTTGTGCTGCTTGACGAGGTGCCGAAGCTCCTCTCTCGGGTCGTCGTAAGTCGGGATGTACAGCTCGCGCTTCTTCAGCGATCCGAGCTTACCTTTTGCCTTCGCCTTTACTTCCAACACTTCTTCGATTTCGTTTTTCATCATGGTCTCCATTCGCTCCGTCTACCTCTTGTTCACTCATGACACTTCGCACATTTGCCGAGTACAGCATTCGCTTCGCGTGGTTCATTCGCTTTGCTTCATTCGCTTCAGCTTGTTGTCCATCGCTCGCTCCCTTCGGCTCACATTCTATCGCTGGAATTCGCTCGCTCATCTCGTCTCGCATTCGCTTCCGTTCTGTCGCTCACTCGGCGGCTGACACATTTCGCTCACTTCACGTCGTTCGCTCTACCAGTGTCGCATTCGATCTCAGTACCTCGCCCGCTCCAGTACCTTCGTTGCTCTCCCTAATTTTCAAAAACTTGCGCTCTCTCGCTTTCGATCGCGCTTTATCGTTCACTCAACGAAATTCAATTCATCTCGCCACTTATCGTTCGCACCAACGTCCTCACATTCGCTTTCTGTCAGTCGCTCACTCAACATCCATCACGTTCGTTTCGAGCAAGTCGCCCACTCGGTCAGTACCTTTTCTCTTTACGACTTACGATCGCTCCCGCCGCTTCGCATTCGCAATTGGTGGATCGCCCAATCAAAACCTCTCACATTCGCTTCGATGCTCTCGTCCAATCACCTGACGTCACATTCGCTTTGCCGTAATCGTTCACTCCGCAGAAGTCGCATCAGCTCTTGCTTTTCCGTTCACATGTTTTGCGTCGCATTAGATTGCGCCCCATCGTTCACTCGGGTTCATTCGGCGGTTGCCTTGATAAACATCGTTTCGCTCTGACCTGTTCGTATTCACCCCTCTCGTTCCGCTCACTCTGCGGCTTCTACCGTCACCTCACCGCGCAGCTTCGCCAACTCCGCTTCGAGCTTCACGCACTTCGAGCACGTTCGGTAAGCGCGCTGCTTGGTGCCAGTGATCGCCTCAATCACTGGCTTCGCCTGCGCAGGAGACAGCGCGTTGCCGCCGTTCTTCTTGCGCTCGCGCGTAAGGGCAGAAAGCACCTCCGCGACGAACTCCTTGGATACGTTGTTGAGGATGTAGATCGCCACCTGATGGTGCAGCGTTCGTCGCGCCGATTCACCGATGAACGCGACGGCCTCAACGCGGTTCGCAAAGTACGCGAGCCCACGGCCTGCGCCGAAGGTGGAGGTAAGGAACCGAGAGCAATCTAGGCCACCAGCCTCTTCCTTGTATCGCTCCCAGTTGTCGGCAATCGCCATCACGTCGCGCGCAACAATGAGTGGGCCCGAGTCAGATGCGGCCATTGCGGCCCGCGTGCGCGTTACGAAGTCATTTAGTCGATCGGTCATTGTGTGCCTCGATTGATCGTTTGCATCAGAAGGTAATTTCGTCATCGCCAGGACCGCCGTCGTAGCTAGACGCGGGCGCACTCGCAGCGGGTCGCTCATTCGAAGCCGCGCCCTTGCCGCCACACAGCTTGATGTCGCTCGCCACGATCTCGGTGCGGTATCGCTTCTCGTTGTCCTTCTCGTAGCTGCTCGTGCGAATGCTCCCTTCAACGAAGATGCTCGACCCTTTCGTAAGAATCTTGCTCAACGCTTCACCGCGCTTGCCCCATACGGTGACGGAATGCCACTCGGTGCGCTCCTGTCGCGTGTTCTGCTTGTCCAGGTAGCTTTCCGTCGTCGCCACGCGCAGCTTCAGCACGGGTTGACCGCCTGGCGTCACGCGTAGCTCAGGGTCTGCGCCAAGGTTTCCCAACAGCATCACTTTGTTCAGTCCTTCAGCCATTGGTTGCACCGTCGCCCTTCGCTGCTTCGGGTGCCGGATCTGGCGTCATGGCGCTGATGCGGTCTTTTAGACCCGCAACAAACGCTTCGAGGTCCGCCCCCTTCTTCTTGTTTGCCTGTGTCCAGAAGTGGTGAGTGAGGCTTGAGTCCAGTCGCGAAAGCGAGTTACGAGAATCGTATGCAAGCGCGCCAGCGTGTTGCATAGCAGCATGTATGTCGTGATTCGTTAGGCGGTCGTGGTCTTTGCCGATCCACTCAAGCTCACTGTCTACCCAGCGCATCTTCTGAAGCACAAGATCCACAAACCACTTCGCCGACAGCTCCCCAACGAATGGAGCCATCGCATCAACCAGTTCTTTTGTTTCCCACTTCTCTTTCAGCTTCGTCATTTCCCATCTCCTAGTTGCAACGCTCTCTGCGTCGGTTGTCCGTACTTCGCCCTTACTTCTTCTTCCGCTTCCTGCTCCGCCACTTCGCGCGCCTTGTTCGCCTGAAACTCCTTGATGCCAGCACGCTCCTCGTATTCGACGCGCGCGTATTCCGGCCAGTCGCGAATCAGCGGCGGGAATCTCACGCCACGATCTTCAGCTTGCGCGGCACCATCTTGATCCCAGGCTTCACCGCGTATCCGGTAAACGCCTGCTCGACGTAGGTGAGCAGCTTCTTTCCGTCATCGACGGGAAGCGGCTCGACCATGGCGCGCTCCTTCAGCGACTCTTCGATCTGCTTCGCGAGCGACTTGATCTCGTCAAGCTTGTCCCACGCACGCCCGGCCTCTTCGTTCGTCATGCCGGAAATGCGCTGCTTGATGTCTACAAGGATCCCGGTGCTCGCCAACGCCAGCCGCGTCTTCGCTGGACAGTGGTGCATCGCTGGGCAGTACTGGCACCACGGGCCGGTATGCACCTCGGGGACGCCGCCTTCCTCGTAATCGTTGAGAGCGGTAGCGGCTTCCAGAAACATCGCCATGCGATCGGCGTAGTAGCCTGCCACATCGATCGCAGTGAACTCCGCGCCGTCACGATCGAACCAGTCGTCGTTGAGGTACCAGATTCCACCGCTTGCTTCTTCGTCGCCGAACTCCGCCATGGCGGCCACAACGCCCGCGATTATTTGCGGATTCGTCGCGGCATCTTCGACGCGCTGGCGGCTCTTGAAATCAATCACCCACAAGCGCCCGCCGATGCGACACACAAGGTCAACGGTTCCCGGTATCTCGTACGGGTCGAGCGGCCCGTAATTGCGATCGATACCGACTCCAATACGGCGCACTTTTTGACGCTCCACGTCGATTGCGTACGCCACCTCGCACTCGCAATCGGTGCAGCCAGCGAGGAACGCCGCAAGCTTTGGCGACAGGTTCTCGAAATTGCCTGTCGTAATCGCCAGCTCAACGGCCTTATGGTTTTCAGTGCCTTTCTTCGAGGCTGCCGAAGTGCTCCGCGCCTGTGGCAGCGCTGCCGACGCCGGGCACTCGGTGACGCGGCGCTGTGCTGTGAATGACGGGTTCACGCGACCACCTCGCCTTCGACCACCACGCCGTCAAGGCGTTTCTGCGATTCGACGAACACCTTCACAAGCGCATCGATGTCAGCTTTTTTCATTCGCGGTTTAGATGCGGTCGCTTCTTCTCGCGCGATCTGAAGTTCATCATGCGATGATGCTTTCGCCATTTTTTCGCCGATCGACTTGAGCAGTTTCGCACTTTCATCTTCTCCAACTGACGGAGGCGCAAGCTGCTTCGCTTGCTGAACCGGCGGCAGCGCATCCACGTTTTCAGCCTGGTCCATTTCTTCCGATACGTAGACCTGTGCAAAGCGCTTCGGGAATGCGATGCGACGCGCCGCCACCTCAGCGCACTTGGCAAGCTGGTTGTGCGGCATGGTCTTCCAGAATTTTGTCGGCGCACCCTCTCTGGTGCGCTGAACGTATTCGTCGTAACGCGCCACACCAACAGCAGGACGAGACCACCCTTTTCGGTATACCCGCACCCGAGCGAGAAGAAGTTCGCCGTTTTCCTTGTACTCGAATTCTGGCTCGTCCTGTCCGTCGTAGAGCCCCGTGTCTTCTGACTTGATGCGGAATGCATCGATCGAAGCCTGCACCGCCCACTTTTCAGTTCGCGTTTGCGAATCGTATCGCTTCACGAAATAGCACTCACCCTGGATGGGATTGAGGCCGCGCGATTCAGCGATCGCAATCAGAGCGGCAGCGTCCTTCTCGCTGGCGCCTCCACAGCATGTATCAAGGATGATTTTGCGCTGTTCTGCCGTGAATCGAATTGAGAAGTCAGAATGCGATACCGCCTGGTCCTGCGTCGTTGTTGCTAGATTTGTCATGTTCCATTCCTCCGTGGAGCGCGGCGGTTACGATCCGCCTACCGGGTTTGGTTGATGTGTCCACCTCAACGTTTTTCCGGTCGCCAACTCGCCCCAAACTTCACATCGTTGCTGCTATCGAATCTGCCTCATCAGGCCGCTCATTCTTGGCGCGCTCTCCCGGAAACGCGAGGCGACACAGGATGCCAACGCGAAACGCGTTGAGTCTTTCTTGTTCTGCGAGTCGGACCCGAAGCCGCTCACGTCCGGCCCGCTCGGCCGACAGGCAACGGCGCGCCCGATTCAGTTCGCGCTCCATTGCGGCGAGCTGCTCACGCAGCTTCTTGTTCTCGTCATTGTGCGACTGACGGTCTGCTCGGAGCGCAGCGTTCGGCATGCGTTCGTCCGTTTCCCTAGATATGATTCGCGAACCACGATTGTACGATGCGGCGCTCATCGAATCTGCTCCCAGTTGCCGCCAGCCGCTCGCCACGCATCCAGCATGGGCTCGCTCAAGACGCCCTCCGCTTGTTCTGCGCCATGAACTCCAGCGCTGTCATCTCGCCGACGTCGCCGACTGCGAGCACCCACCACCACCAGAAATGCTTCGCGCGAATCATGGCTGCACCAGCGCGCTGAGGTGTCCGATACATGCCGCAGCCTCCGTGCTCTTGTCGTGACCACCTGCGATCCATCCGGCTTCTTCGGCGGCGTCCAGCTCGACGCGCTCTTCTGGCGTGATGCCGGTGTTGTGTCCGCAATCGGTGGTCCATTCCTCGTTGTCTTCGTTGGCGACAAGCAAAAGGATCTCGCCGTTCTTGGCGAAGTCGAAGACGGTCTTTTTCAGTTCATCGAAGGATGCGACGCGGTGCGCAGGGGCGAACGTGCGATCGTCTTCTCGTCGGTAGTAGTAAGCGGGCTTTCTCATGACGCCTTCCTTTCAGTGAGTCGCTCAGTCGTCGCCTGTCGCTTCGCCTCAATCGCGTCAAGCGCGACTTGCGCCCATACCGCCACGCACTTCCCGCAAACGTCGTGGCCTACCTCTTCGTCCCACGAGAGCGCTTCGGCGGCCTGCTCGACCGAGTCGTACGACGCGCCGCAGTTGCCGCATTCGCGGAACACGCCGCGCTCGTTGCACGCCCCGCAGTTGCTGCCGTCTTTGAAGACGGCGTAGCCAAGGCAATCGCAATGCGGGCGACTCATCGCGACACCCCAAGGTCGAAGCGAGGATCGAAAGACAGGAACGCAGGTTCGTCGTCGTCGTTGTGGTTGTGCCAATCGGCAATCGCGTCAGCGAGTGAAGCGGTGGCCGTCGCGAGGTCCGAGTACTGCTTGACCTTCGCTGCGTTGCGAAGGCTGCGCGCCTCGCTTTGCAGCGCCATCACGTGCAGCAGGAAAACGTCGAGGTCGATGCGACCCGTGACGTTTACCGCCTGGTTGTCCCAACGGAGCATCCGCGCGAGCGTCGATGCGTTGGTGGAAGTCGCGCTCTGCTGAATCAGAGCGAAACGGGCGGCGAGGGATTCGGGGGTACTGCCGGTCGGGGCTGCTTCGTAGTTGGCTGCGTTGTTCATGAATGCAGTATGTATCAGATTGGATACGTATGCAATAGAGAACGTAACTTATTTTCGAGAATGCGCAGAATGCTGTGCGTTTGCGCAGGTTTACGCGACCGTCTTTTTGTGTACGTTCGTGCTCATGACGACTCAGCAGTGGGTGATTTGGGGGGTGGTTTGCGGCGGAATCGGTGCCGCAATCGGAGCCACGAAGGGTTCGAAGTCGGCGCCCATTGCGGGGCTAATTGCTGGCGGATTCCTTGGGCCGCTCGGGTGGCTTTTGATCGCGCTTTCGCCGAAGCAAAGCATTCTTTGCGGCGCTTGCCGTGGGCCGGTTCCGGCCGGCGCTTCAAAGTGCCTGCATTGCGCAAGCGATTTGACCGAAGTTGGCGCGGTAAAAGGGGAGGCGAATGCGGGCACCTCCAGCGCGCGAAACGTCGCGGCGGTAGCCATCACGGTGCTATTTTTGGCCGGAATGTGGGCCGTTATCCGGTAGCCAGCAGCGCGATCCGAGTCGGGTCGTCTGACAGGTTCGCTTTTGCCAGCCCGCGCGCGCCGTGTACGGCCATCCTACGCACTTCGTCCACGGTTCCCCACTCCCAGACCCTGCCGCGCACGCGGACCGTTTTAGGGGCAACCAGGGCCAGCGGGTGCCGCGTAACCTCGCCGAACCGAAGCGCTGCCCACGATTCAGTCGTCCCGAAGTCGAGCGCGAGCTGGCGGAAGTTGGCCCCGAGTTCGCGCGCGCGCCTCGAAAACGGCTTTAGCCGCGTCTGAAACGCTGCGCCGATGTAGTCGCACATCTCTTCCAGGTTCGGCCCCGTGAACCCGGCCTCCTCGCAAACAACGTGGGCGAGTTCGTGCGAGAGGCAAAATCTGCGCTCCAGCACCGAAAGCGCGTCGCTCACCGAAAACACGCGGCCACGACCGACGCGCGTGACCGACGCCTTCCATTCAAACCCGGACACGATCGCGATTGAATCGACGCCATAGCGCAGTCGAATGAGCTGGCCAGGCAGCAGCACCGCGCTCGCGTCGCGCACCCCTGAACGCCTGTACCCGTCTTCGACAAGTTGCTCGGCCAGCGCGATGTCGATCCCCATGCCCCATGAAAGCTCCATGCAAGCTCATCGGCAACGGGAAAGAGCGGGTTGCTTCTAATCGTCGCGATCGGTCGCGATCCGTGCACCTTTTCGTTTTCGCGGATCGTTCTCGTTTCCAGCGCGGAACGAATTCGCTGCGTCATCGAGGAACGCCAGCCATCCCGAGACAGGATAGTTCTCGGCTCCCTTGAAGTGCATGGTGGCAACACTTTCGACTGCGCGATCGTACGGCTCGCGCCAAAGACGAATCGCTTCCGCGCGAGCGGGGATGGTGTCGCCATCGACTGCACCGGCCACCATCGGCCCGGTGCCGTGCAGAAGCCATTGCTCTGTCACACCGAGAACAGCCGCGAGCTTTTGCACGAACTCAGCACCAGGATTCTTTCCGAGGCCGCGCTCGACCTTGCCCATGTACGCGCGCCCCACGCCGACGAGATCTGCCAGCCGGTAAACCGACATCGGCTTTCCGTCTACGAGCTTGCCAGCTCGCACGCTTTTCACGCGCGCACCGAAGGATCCGGCGTTCATCTGCGCACGATTTCCGAAATCGCCCCGCACCTGAAAGTATTTTGTTGCATACGTATCAGATTGGATACATACTGCGCCGTATGCTGTTTCAGCGAAAGACGACAGGCAAGAATTTCAGCGAGGGCGCCCGATTGATTTGGGAGGCGCTCGACTGCGGCTGGACCGTTCACTCGATTGCGGAAGGCCTCAAGTGTGAGCGGATGGCGGTGCACCGATACATGTACGGCGACAGTCGCCCATCGCGTCAGGCATCGCTTGCGATCAAGGCGTTGCTGAACATCGACCCGGCTCTCTTTGATGCTGAGCCGACGAAGCCGTTCGCTCCGCCTGGGGCAATGGCCACCGGCACTGACGGCTGATCTCATCCGCACGTCGTAGCGCAATTCTTTCGCATGTAAACTGCACGCAATTTCAGTAGCACCATTTTGTTCAAACTTCACCACATCCACAACCAGGGAGATTTGCCGCATGGACAAGCATCAAAAATCGGACGGTTACATGGTTGCCTTTCGCGTGAGCGGCGACGAGGCTGAGGACTTCGAGTTCCTAAAGGCGGTTCATGGAAGCACCAGCAAGGCGCTGCGCGTAGCCATACGAAACCAGGTGAAGACATTCCGTGCGGATCCAAAACTCGTTGCTGCGTATGAGTTGATTCGCGGCAACGAGGAAGGCTGAGCGATGCGCTGCGCCGGAGCCGAGTCGATGTTCATTGTTGCACGTGAAACGTTTTCGCGCGTGCGTGGTGACGTGCTTGCGCCCAAGGGCGACGTGCCGCCCATCACGGACATCCTGGTGGCGCGTGAAGTGGAGCGCGTTCTGTTGGGTCAAGGAATCGCGTGCGCGGTGTGGCGTGGTGAAGAGCGCATGTCGGGGCTGAATACGCGGTTGGTGGATTGGAAGGGGGCGGCGTGATGCGGCCTTCAAAACACAAGCAAGGGAACCAAATGAAAATCTATCGACAGGGCGACGTCATTCTCATTCAACGCAAAACGATGCCGAAGGACGGCGAAGAGGCTCTTGACCCGCGTGGCGTCGTTCTCGCGGAGGGCGAGACGAGTGGGCACCATCATCAAGTGTTCGGCACTGGCGCAAAGCTGTTCAACTACAAGAGCACGACGGCACGCTTTCTCAGTGTGCCGAGCGATAGCGCGGAGGTGCGCGTGGTTGGCGGCGAAGTGAACGGCGTTCCGCGACACACGGCGATCGCTCTTCACAAAGGCACGTACGAGGTGCGCATCCAGCGCGCCTGGGATTCGCAACGGGCTGCATCGGAAAGGGTGGCTGACTGATGGCACGCAAGAAGCTCTACGAGCTGACCGACGAGCATCGCGCGCAGCTTCCGGTGTGGCGCGACAAGTGGATCGCCACCGCAATGCGTACGGCGCCGATGACAGACGCTGAGCGCGAACGTGCTCGCCTGGCCGTTGTCGGTCTGTACGAAGCGGCGAAACTGAAGCCGCCTCCGCTTGAGCGAATCGTGTTCGTTCCGTCTCCGATCGTTGGTCAGGCGGCGGCCGGTTTCGCTGCGTGGATTTGGGCAAAGCGAAGAGGGGCCGCCACTCGGGACGCCACTGAGGCCGCCACTCGGGCCGCCACTTGGGCCGCCACTTGGGCCGCCACTGAGGCCGCCACTCGGGCCGCCACTGAGGCCGCCACT
>JACCDG010655616.1_pt1 | contig 56063 bp, 66 predicted proteins | sample 7442471 | NCBI WGS metagenome assembly JACCDG01 (sample SAMN15323444, study PRJNA562643) | freshwater metagenome | isolation source: river surface water | place: USA:Blue River Watershed | collected 2017-08-17 | reverse complement strand
GGGGGGGGGGGGGGGGCGGGGTGGGGGAGAAAAATAGGGGGGGCTGGGGTAGCAAAGGGGGCTAAGGGGTCTAGTTAGGTAGGGCAGGGCAGGCGGGGTCTACGGGGTAGGGGGTTCGGGTAGGCTGCCGTTTATTAGCGGGTTAATAATACAAGCGTATACAATTAAAATAGGGCCTTAGTGTACGCTTAGTGTACGCTTAAACATGACTAAGGGCAAAATAGGGTAAAGGGTCTTATGGTGCCCAATAGCAAAATGGTAAAATTGGCAATTATTTTTTAGTAGCAAAACCGAGCTATATAAGGGGTTAGGTTAATTGCAAATAATACAGTTAAAGCTTAAATAGGGTAAACGCCGAATAGGGGTTATACTAAACGCACGGCCCTGCTGGGGCCGTTGCTCTTTGGCAATTTGGTTACGTCACACAAGCCCGCTAGGGGCCTTGCTGGGGGTGTTCCTCAGCGGTTACCGGCGGGCGCAGAACAAGGGTTGTAAAATGGCAAAGTCTTATTTGGTTACCGGCCCCAAGCTCAAGTACACTGGCGAACATGCCAAGTACAGCAGCGAGCAACGGAAGGGTAAGCCCGATGGGGTTAAGTTTGGCAAGCGTACCGGGCTAAGCCTAACCGCCTATGTCGATGAACTGCTGGTGGCGAATGAAGCCGCCCAATTGGGCGACGGCGAGCTACAGGCCGAGTTGAACGCCGAGTTCATTGGCCGGCCTGCTTGCCAGCAAGTTTCCGCGTACCGGGGCTACTTCAACGGTTCCAAGCATGGGCACAACGCCACCGGCAAGTACCGTAGCACTTGCCACGGTCGCAACACCGGGCCGGAAGCCGTGAAGGGCCGCAAGGACGCTGCCCACCCGAACGTACTGGCCAACCGCGGCCCCGAATACGGGCAGAAGAAAGCCAAGGCCGCTAAGGGGGCCAAGGCCGCGAAGGGGGCCAAGGCCGCTAAGGGGGCTGCTAAGCCCGCGAAGGGGGCTGCTAAGCCCGCGAAGGGGGCTGCTAAGCCCGCTAAGGCCGCTACTAAGGCCGCTGCGACACCCAAGGCTAAGGCCGCGAAGAAGCCAGCGAAAGCCGCTTCGATGCCTGCTGCCGAGGCTGCGAGCTAGGCGTCGAACGAACCCCCTGGGGCCTACGGGTTCCAGGGGGTGTTTTTATGCGCTTAAATGCCAGTAAGCCCATAGGCGTACTTTGTGCCATAATGGCAGCCCCGTATAAAGCCCCAGCAGGGCCGTACAGGGCCGCAAACGGTTTGGCGTACCCTAGGCAAGGTTAGGCTACAGGCCGGCAGCGTAGGGCAGGGCAGGGGCCTACCGTAAGGGCCTGTAGGGCAGGGCACAAGCAAGGGCAGGGCATGGTGAGGACGTTAAAGCTCGGCTTCGCGGCCCTAGCATGGTAGCAGGGCAAGACAGATATTAAGCTAGGGGAGTTAGGAGATATGGGTAGGCTTGGGGAGATAGGTAAGTTGGGAGATATGGGGGAGATAGGTAAGCTTGGGGAGATAGGTAAACTGGGGGATTTGGGTAAGATAGGGGATTTGGGGGAGATGGGTAAAATAGGGGAGATGGGGGAGATGGGTAAACTGGGCAAGATAGGTAATATAGGCAATTTGGGCAAAATGGATAAAATGGGTAAGCTACACAATGTTAGACACGGCGTGGCTAGATTACACTGTTATTTACGGCGTGGCTAGATACAGCGTGGCTAGATTACAGTGTTACTTACGGCGTGGCTAGATACGGCGTGGCTAATTGTCAAATAAAAAAACCCGACGCCAACCAAGAGGCTGACGCCGGGCACAAGGGGTCTCGTTAAAGGCCAAGCATTATAGACAGCTTAGCTAGACAATAGGCAATAGCAGCAATTGAGATACTGCCACTGACGGTTAGGGTTAAGATAAAACAAAAGCCTCTTGTAAACTGTAGCCAATCCATTGTGGGCTCCTTGCCGGGGGGTTTGTAAATGTCGCCGTTTATTAGCTATCGCTTATTTAGGCTGAGATGCCACCATGCCAGGATAACAGCCGGCACAGTAATGACCGTAAGCGGTCCCATAATGGGCCTCTGGTGGGCAGGCTACTCCGCAGTTGTCGCAAATGCCATAATGGGAGCATAAACAAGGACTATGGTCGCAAACTGGGCATTGGTCTTGGGGCAAACTCTCTGGGGTGGCAGCAGGCGGGGCGGCAAAGGCGGCGGCTTGGATGCAAGCGTCGTGGGCGGCCCTGTATCCGAGGTCGGACAAAGTAAGCCATTTAATTTGCTCTGCAAACATGATGCAAATGGGGTGGCGGTTGCGGTCTTCGGTGCTGGGTACATCTTTGCACAGCCGTTGCATTATGTCTGCAAAGCTATAAATGACCCCGCTGAGATTGCAGGCGTTTTGTACGTCTAAGGCGGTTTGGTAGTCTTTGGCGGTAAGGTTAGTCTTGGACATGATACAACCCCTTGTATGATGTGGTGGTAATTAGAGTGGTTTAGGACTGTAACGGACCCCAGGCACAAATACCGGACAAGTAATTGTAGTCTTGGCTTCTCATGCCTTCGTCGGTCCGCCAGGGCCAAGCCTTTGGGTCTTCGTTGTGGCAGGCAAGAGCATTAGCTACAACGGGATGGTACGGGCTACAGGCTACAACACTCTCAACATGGATTAACATGTCTTCCCGTTGCTTTAATGTCTTAAACCGTAACACGATGATTTGGTCGGTTTTTTGACAAAAATGTAAAGCGTAGACATAACCTTGGCGTGACATCTTACAACCCCTTGTATGATGTAGTGGTTAAAGTGAGACAGTTAAGCGGTAGCGGCTACGGGAGCGGGCAGGGCAAGGGCCTCTTTAATTTGTTGGGCAAACGGGATAGCAAGACTACATGCAGACAAGTATAGGTCGTTTGGCAGTTTACCGTTGCAAGGACCAACGCATTGGCTAAAGCCAGTCTTGCCCACCCTAATGTCTGCCATTAGGATTAGCTTACCTTTTTGGTCGTGGCCAACAAATATAGCTATCTTCTTAGCCGCTATAAGATTGTTATAGCCGGCGGCACAGTTGTGCAATGCCTTAGAGTAGCTTTGCAGTTGTTGGTCCGTTGTTATGGGGGTCAGCGTAATGCCGTTAGCGGTAAGAGGTTTAACCGGCAGTAGCCAGTCAAATGTAGCGACCCTAACAGGCGGTGTGTAATTGGTCCCGCGGTTGTTGCGATGCTGGTCAATGTAGTCTTGGCGGTACTGCTCATAGGCTAGGTACAAACGATGTAGGTCGTGTGGCGTAGCATTTTTAGGCATCCTTGCGTGTACGGTTTGGTCTGGGCCGTTGTTGTCGCAGTTGTAAAAAGCTTTACGCAGTTTAGTGACAAACCAGTCTGCGTGCTTGTTGGCACCAGTAACGCCGTAGTAGCCACGATGTTGCATAACGTGGTTTAGATACTGGGGGGTCGTTAGTATGGTGTTAAGAGTCCACTCTGGTAAGACAGGAAATTTGTCTGCATACCCTTTAGCTAAGATGCTGCCAAGCTGGATAAAGGTTTTGTAACTACGACCAGGGGCGTTGAGGTACAGTACGACAGCGTTTAGGTCAAAGCTGCCAAGCCCTTTGATGAAAAGGTCGCGGGCACGCGTAATCTTGGCCCAAGGCAGGGTAACAGACCAAAAGCTATGACTGTACCACTGGCAGTTGTCATGGTATGACAATTTAATGCCAGTAATGTTTTGGTAGTTACGCTCAGCGGCATTAAGCCGCTTTAAGAGAGTTGGGTCGTATGCCTTGATGCGGGCCTTTAGAGCAGGCAAATTGGCCTTGCCATCATCGTCAGGTCTCGGCTGACCCATAAGCCGGTCATAGGTGTACTCATTGGCGTGCTGGCCAAGACCCGCTTTGGCTTTAGCAGTTATGACAGCAGGCAAACAAGGTTGACCACCACGTTGGCGTCTACTTTCCAGTTGTTGGACTGCAAGGCGTTTGGCCTCTACCTCCGTGCAGCCCCTAGCAATGCCTTGGTCGTACAGCATACGCAGATTGGTTTGCGTAATTGGTCTTGCGGTCTTAACTGCCCATAGGTGGCTAGCCATCTTACAACCCCTTGTATGATGAAACAAACTGTGTCTTGCCGGGGCCGCCCCCAGCACTGCTATATATAATAGCCAATTAGCATACCCCCTACAAGCCCGGTGCAACCTTAGTATCGGCAAGGTAGGCTAGCGGGCTTTAAGCTAAGTATAGGGGGTCCCCAGGGGGTAGGTTACAGACTACAGGCCACCAGTTGTAATAATCTTAGCGGCAGGGCCTCCCGCATCTTGCATTACTTCACAGTAGTAGTGGTCCAAAGGTAAGTCGGGTTTTGGTGGGTCGGGTGGTGGGTCCGGCTTAGGATACTTTAGTCTTAGGAGTTGGTCGTATATTAAGACTAAACAGTCTTGGCAACATGCTAGTCTAAGCTGACCTAAGATTAGAGGCTGAGAAGCAGACCCACCGCAAATAGAGCAAGCTGTTAAGATGTGCATATAGATACAGCGTGGCTAGATCTGTGAGTAGACACGGCGTGGCTAGATACGGCGTGGCTAGATTTACAGCGTGGCTAGATACGGGCCATACAAGATGGCTAGTTTTACAGCGTGGCTAGATTTACGGCGTGGCTAATCTGGTTTTTGGGAGTTCATGCAATAGGCGTTCAGTTGTCTCTAGCAGTATTTTGTCTGAACCTTCTAATTGCAGATGTTTGTTCAGCCTTTGGTAAAGATGAAGTGCATCATCAAATCTAATGTAGTCTGGGGGATGTTGTACGCATTCTCCTCTAAGAGGAGTACTCATGGTTTCTTTGGCTTTAGCCCATGACGATTCTGATCCTATTTGACCTAATGTAGAGACTCCATTATCTGTAGAAGCAGGGATGTCTTCTAGAGCTTGTATTCTCTTTTCGAGGTCGTCTATCTTCTTAGCGTAGCCGAGTAAGATATTTTCGACGTTTGCTTCAATCTGGCGTAGGCAGCGTTCATTGTCAGATTCTTCTATCGGGGTCGTTTGAACGAATACGGAGTTGCCGACAGCCCAAGTGCTAGCGACTTTTAAGTAGAATTTACCGTCTTGTGTTCTGTAGAGTTGGATAGGCTGAGAGCAATGAGGACAGTTATGGGTCGATTCCGCTTTGGAGGACCATTTTGGGGAGGGAACACTCGCCCATATTTCACGAGCAACAAAAGGTTGAGCAGGAAATATCTCCCCTTGATTATGTTTTAAGGAGTCGGAGAGTTCTTTGTCATCGGCAGACATTATTGACCTCGGCGGAAGTAAAGGGGATTGTCGACTTTGGATTCTTCTTCGGATTGCAGGGCTTGGGATAATTCGTAGGCTTGAGCAGAAGATATAACGACCGCCACGCCAGGACATTCACGAGTGTCGTATATATGAGTCTTTTGTTGGAGTGATTGGACTAACCGTTTGGTGTCTTCAATGAACTTAGCCTCTTCTGCGTCTGCTGGGAGTTTGTCTTCTAATCCTAGTTGTAAAGGTGAGAAGACAGAACGTGGGTTCTCCCTTAAGATACGGCGTGGCTGGTTTAGATTATGGGGAGGCCAGAGGTTGGCCAGCTCTAACCTTTCTTGGCAGAGCCGGCCAACCAATGTAGACATTGAGCATCCCAACTGTTTCGCTAAGACCTTCAGTTGGTTGTTCATCCCCGTTGGTAAGACCAAAGTTACTTTATCACGTTTCGCCATAGGGGAGCCTTCGGAAAAGTCGCCGTTTATTAGCAAACTCAGTTTCGGGTAGCTAGAGCCGGAAGGGCTTTACCTACATCTTGCGGGTAGAGAACGCAATAGTGCATGTAAGCGGCAGAGTAACGGATAGAAGTCGTATTGCCTGGTTGGGCCATTTCTCTCCCGCAGTTGTAACCTTCCTCAAAGAGGCCACGCATCCGGTGTTCGTGAGCGGCGGCTGGCGAAGTCTGGGGACCTAGAGAATTATGCTGGAATGAGATTCTGGTTTTTCCTAAGTCTTTAGATTCTTGAATTACTGATTCAAGATACTTGAGGACTGGAGCTTGGCCTGAGATCGAGAGAATGCAATCTTTGAAACGAGTAGCGACGATGTTGACGGCTCGAATCCAAGCTAGCTCCATTTTCTTAGTTGAGTAGCCTTTTGCTTTGTCAAATCCGTTCAGGTGCATCTCTTGGCTCGCAATAGTCGGCCCAGTGATCCAGCATGGCCAGTTTGGGAATTGTAGAGCCAACCTTTCTATCAATTGTTCGTACTCGTCGAGAACTTTATCCATCCATGGGAGAGGAACATCGACATGTCTGCCGAATGTCGCAATTGGCGTAGATTTCTTTAACCAGTAAGGAGCAGTCTCGCCAGTCATAGGGCCAATGATCGCTCGCTTTCCGTATTTCTGTACTCTCTCTAATTGAGATTCTAGATAATCGAAATCGTATTTTCCTTGACGAGGATTCATCGCAGCCCAACGATCTCTTAGTACGACAAACTTAATGTCGTCATTGTCGATTTGTTCGTCTTTGAGAGGATGACGTTGACCGTTCTGTAGGACACCATAACCTTGGATAAACATAATGATCTCCAGCGTGGCTAATTGTAAATTCTCTGGGGGAGGAAGGAAGCGGCGGCGGTTAGGGTCGAGGGGGTGGAATCGGAGGACCCACGATAATGTCGCCGGGTTTGACGTTGGCGGCGGGTACGGAAAGTCCGATGCCAGTTAAGCCGTTCGGGTTGTCAGTTTGTTCGACGTGGGTGACGCGGGCGAGCGTTTCGTCGGGGTAATCGGGGATTGTTTCAGTGGGGTCGAATGCTGTTGTCGGAGATTCATTGAGGGCGGCGAGTTTAGCCCGTAGTTCGTCGATGCCCAGGCCCCCAGAGAATTTGACCTTAGCCATGCGGATGTCTTTCTGACGTTGAACGGCCTGTTGCATCTGGGCTCGTATTTCCATGAGAAGAAGTCCGAGTTTGTTGTCTCCATTTTTTCCTCTGTTTCGACAGCCCCAATACAGGTCATTCCCTCTGGCGGGATAACACAGTACAGAATCCATAGTTTCGATGAGCATCTTAGCGAGAGAAATGTTATCAAAGAATTTAGCTTCCAAGATTCGTCGCATGATGCTGAGACGTACAAGAGTAAATTCGGTTGTAATCTTAAGACGGGACTTACCGTAGGAACGAGCAGTTGCCCCATCGAGGAGATTAGCGACGATGAGTTTCTTGTTCGGATCGTCAGTCTTACTTGCTTGGTAGGCGTGTTCGGCAGAGGGGTATCTGAGGCCGTCAAAGAGGACGTCGCAGGGATAACTATTGTCAAGGAACGCGAAGTCTCCTGTGAAGCTGTCGATAATGATTGGCACTGTTCGAGACATTGTTGTGTCCTTATGTCTGTTAGGGTGCAGCGGAAAGCACAAGAGATAGCTAGGCAGGCGATGACTACCCAGACTTTGAAGATCGAAGACTTTAGGTAAGCTTTAAGATAACTACCTTGACAGTGCTCCGCACTTGTTGCAGCCTCTCCGCCATTTGCCGTGACCCTCGACTGTAGGTTTGAAGACATGTTTACACTTCCTGCGTTGAGATAGTTTGAGTCTGGGAACTTCGACGGCACAACGGTTGACGAAGTTATAGACTAGGATATAATCGGGCTTGAGTGGTTCGCGTTTGATGGTAGTGTCTTCAGTCTGATGCAGGTTCATTTGCAGATTTTCGTCGTTCAATTGCATCTTGAACTCCCCAGGTTAGTGTGTCTAAAACTGATTCGTCTCCTTTGGGTCTCGGAGTACGTTTAACGATTACCGAGTGCTCTGGTGCGACGGCGTCGGATTTCTGCTCTAGTAAGAGGACGCGGTCCTCCAGATTCGTCGTTCTGTTCTGACGATAGTTGTTTGTGCTGATTGTCAAGAACAGGATTATGCAGAGCACCAACCAGAGCAGGAGAAGCAAGATTATAGCTTTCCAGATAGTGTTGATCTCTCTTTCCTGTTCGTCTAATTGTTCGGTAATGCTCTTGTTGGCGGTAGGGTTCATTTTCGTCTACCTCGTATTCGTGATCGTAACCTAGTAGGTCAGTGAACAAGTTTAACAGGATGGCTAGTTCTCGTGGTTTGAGATATTTGTCGGCTTTGATGCTCCAGAGTACGAAAGATGAAATACGAGTAGCAGGACCTGTGCTGGTGTTCTTCCATTCGGCCCAGTAATGCTTGAGTCCTACTAGCTTACGGAATAAGATTTCTGCCTCGTATTTTTCTTCTCCGTGTCCGAACCATTTACAGAACCAACGGTCGATGCATTTCCATCCTTTCATCATAGGCTCGTCAACGATGTCTATGAAGTCTGGCCATCCGTATTCGCTGCTAGTCCAGGTTGAGGGGTCCTTGTCCGGACTGCTGGGCGGCTTGGTCACGATGGTAGCCGTCACCTGCCGAGCGAGATTCAGCACGTTCGACTGTTGCGGCGTAAGGGGAGCCATATAGTCCTAACCTTTCAGCTTGGAGCCCAGATGGATCAGAAAGCATTTGTCGTAGGATAAACTTCAAGTCTTCAGTGCAAGGTCTGTGACTTGGGGGTTTGATCAATTTGCCGTCTTCTCGGAGCATGTGACCTGGGGCGAACTTGGCGAGGTTGTTGGTGTCCACAATTCTCTGGGGGAGAACATCGGAAACACCGCAGGCGGATAGCGTGCCGGTGGTGACGACTTTGAGGTCGCAGCAACCGTCGACGATCTCGACTAGGTTAGGGTCTTTGCGTGCGTCTCGGAAGAATTCGTAGACTGTATACTTGCCGAGGGTCGGGCGGGCTATGCTGGGATCGTGAAGGGCGGCCGGATGAGAGGCGTTGACGTATGGTTCAGTCACAAACTCTTTAAGTTGGATAGTTACGCCGAGGGCTTCGATGGTCTCCATCGCTTCCTCGAAGATCAACTTGGCCCGTAGGATTAAGGTGTCGTTGTCTGGGATGGTGGGCTCTAGGGGGACTGCCTGCTTGTCGTTTCTCATGCGGAGCATGAAGGCTTCGACTTCCATTTGATGTTCAGACTTAGTTCTAGTGGCGACAGTGTTGAGCATCTTAAAACTCCTAGTGATTGGTTAGATTGAGTAGGGATTCAGCTAAATTGGTGAGGGAGTAGAATGCAGCGTCAGGGGGAGTTTCTAAGTGGCGATCAATTAGAGCCGATTTCATCCCTAGGTTAAGAGCTGCTTCAAGGTCTCCATAGGTTCGATTGGCTGTCACCATGACAAAGTCGGAAGCGGGACGGTTCCCGAACAGTCCTAATGCGAACAAGTAGGCTGACGGGTGAGTCTTGTAGACTCTCGCCGCTTCTAATGGGACCATAAAGTCCCAGTCGATGCCGGCGTTAGCAGACATTTCGACTTGTAGTCGGATAGGTAAATTTGACATGGTGACGCAACGGTATCTTTTGGATGCTCGGAGAGCAGCTATGGCGTCTTTTGCGTCTGGTTGGGGTGGGAGAATTTCCCATGATTTTGGGAGAATTAACGGAGACCATTGGGCTGCCCGTGAAGTGGTTTGATCTCGCCAGTCTTTGATTTGTTGTCCGTAGAAAGACAAGTCTGCCGGGCGAGCAGACGACATGTCGAAGACTGTGCCTACTAGGTCGAATAATAGGATCTTCATATCGGGAACCCTTCGTCGTTAGTGTTCGGATCGACTTCGCGGAGAAGCCCAGACAGGACTTTGGCTAAGGCTTGCTCATAATCTGGGTGATCAAAAGGCGGGATGTTTTGTGGTACTACTCCTTTTTGAAGACGAGCAATAACTCCGGCTATTGTGGATAGTGGGGCGTGGTATCCTTTCTTAGTGAATTTGATTAAGCGGAGGAGAGAACCTCCCGCCTCTTCTTCTCGGACAGGAAAGGTATAGACTAATCGCTTGGCCGCTAAGTCAGCGTAGTAATCTTCGTGACAATGAGAGTTCCAAGCAGGGTGACGATTAGAGTCTAGGCCACCATACCAGATAGCTGCTTTGGCAATAGTGAAGTCGAATGATGGGACAACAGTAAGAGGGTCTCTGAATGTCCAGCGGTGGATAATTTGGATTGGTGTCTTAAAGCCTTCTCGGACAGTATAAGCATTATCCGTCTCGAAGACATCGGTAACGCGAGCAACAAGACTATGAGCAAGGAACTTAGCATGGTCCTTGTTCTCAGCCATGAGGTCGATATCGTTTGGGACTTCGTTTGCAATCTTAGCACGGATAAAACCGCCGGCTAGGACAGCATGATGTTCCACCATTAACTTGACGATTGCTTTAGGTAGATTGTTGATAACCCAACTTACGTCGATTGGTCGAAGATTCATTTAGTGGCCTCCGTTTTGAAGAGCTATTTGGCTTCTGATCTTAGCTAGTGTAGCTACATCACTATCTTGAACTTTTCGCATCGCGATAGTCAGTATGTTATATAGAGAATCAGCTGTTTTTCTGTCGGGAATCTCAATTATGATGTCGTGTGGCTTGAAGATTGTCTCTTTGTATTTACTAGTGACAATCAGATTCATACTGTCCTCTTGGCTCGGGGTTTACGGAGCGGGGTAGGGGCTGGAGTCGGGGCCGGGAGTTCTTTGGGGTCAAGTGAACGGGCGTAGACTTCTTTGAGACGTTGAGATAGCGTCCAATGGTGTACGTCCCGTCCACGCTGACCGGAGTTGTTTTTCTTTGCCATCTTGTTGACAGCCTTGAAATAGCGGAGTTGATCGAGACGAATTACCGTGGCTCGGTCTGAGAGGCCCATGTAGTTGGCGATCGTACGGCAGGGGAGACCGTTACCGTGATCGTGTTCGTGGAGAATCTTGATGATATCAAGTTCTACTGACGCGACTGTGTCGAAAGTTATCTTTCGGCTGAGGCGTAATACTTCCTCGTCCAGGGAGGGTCGTTCAAGTACGATCGCAGAGCAGATCGCTTGCTTTCCGAGTTGGCTAACGAGGCGAGTAGGGACTTCCACTCGTGATTTAGTAAACTCCTCAGTGTCCTTATCTCGTCTGGTCTTAGCACGCATAATAGCGATGAACTCGGCCATCCCCTTAAGAGCTTGTCGAGCGTCGTCAGTAACACGCGGAGGTTGTCGTTTTGCCATGTTTGTTCGCAGATGATTGACGAAACCAACAGTGACCCCTTTGAGGTAGAGCTTGTCTTTAGCCGACATAAGCTCGTCAGGGTCTCCCAGATTTTTAAGAAGGGATTTGTTGACCACGTTGAAGGTGTTGTCAAGGGCTCGGTCGATATACGGTTGAGCGTCATCGTCACCAAATATCTCGCAGTCCAGAAATCGTTCCCCAACGTCACTCCGATTAAGCGTTCGGAGAGCGTCAGTGCCACAGAGCAAGAATGTAATTCGTAAATCTTCGTAATGGTTTGATACTCCGTTCCGGTACGTCGCTCTTGATACTCCGTCATAAAAATCCCTCATTTCAGAAAGGATACGTTCCAAGCCGGTCGACTTGAGTAAGGTGTCCGCGTCCTTGATAATTGTGGTTTTGTTTTTCATCTGGGTCAGCAGAGAAAAATCCTTTTCCTTATCACTTAGGTCTTGGTGCCCTGAGTGAAAGCCGGTTTGGAGTGAAAGAGGATAAACGTATTCTCTTGCCGCCGAGAGACATTCAGCTAATGTTGTCTTACCTGAACCAGGAGGCCCGATGATCCTGAACCACAACTGCTCTCCGTCAAGTGGCGTTGATACCACCGAGGAAAGCATGATCGCTAACGTATCCCGAATGTTTTGACTAAAGTGCATTCGGTCGGCGAATGCTCTACAGAGACTATTGAAGCTCGTGCAAGGGATCGGTTTTACTGGTTCCGGCTGAGGCTTACTGGATTTGGTATTTTTATTAGCCGTTGCAGTTTTGGGGTCCCGCTTCACGGCGGCATTCTTTGCGGGATTCGTTGGACGACGTGGACGTCTTGTCATGGCTTTAATTCTCTGGGGGACGAGGCCGGGGGAGAGGGCCTTAGCTAAATCAGTAAAGTCGTAGCCGTCTGGGAGTTGGGGGTCATGGTAGGTTGCACCAGACCCCCACCAAACGTATGAGATATCGGGCTCTGGTTTCATGGAAAAGATTAACTTGGAAAGCTGGTCGATTCCTACTCTAGCTTTAAGGTTAATCTTTTGGCTGTTGGGATTTTTCTTAGGATAATCGTTATCGAGGATGAACGTAGTAGGCTTGCCAACGCAATAGGCGTCGATGAATTGTTGGTCGAAATTGCAGCAGCCCCAGATACCGGCGACGTTTATGTCGAGGTTCTGTTCTCTAATAAGTCTTTCAGCTGTGACTGTATCTGAGAATCCCTCCACAATCCAGTTGGCACTTTTGTCCCTAGGTCCGGGGAGCCTGTAAGGATGACATTTACATTGCGGGGTTCCGAGAGGTCTCCATTTTCCTTCGTGGATTGAGAACTTGGCGAGGTTGGCAAGAGAATCTTTCTCATTGTATAGAGGCAGTAAGGGCTCGTAGGTTGTGATGGATGGTACGATCTTCCAACGGTTAATGTCTTCTAACGTGTATCCTTTCTGGAGCATGAAGGCTGCGAGCTTATCGACTTTAGCTGTCTTCTGGATGATGTCAGGAGAGTATAGAGCTTTGTCAACTTTGTTCCACAACTCTGTCGAGTAACGGTGGAGAGCTTTGAGGAAAGAATAGACATTGCCCGACTCCATGCAGCTATTGCATGTCCATCCGTCTTTGTTGATGTAGACGAATAAATTGCTGTCATGGCAGAACGGGCAATGTCCCTTGGCTCCGTTATCACGACTATGGAAGCTCAGTTGTACTCCGTGAAAGATGTAAGGACGTAAACGAGGAGGGTACTGAGCTAGCGACATGATCAACCTTTAGTGATAGTGTCAGTTTCAGGAGCATTCTTACCCCGCATGATCATAGCACGAGGGAGCTTTTGATCGTAAAGGGAAGGTTGCCCGATGTTCTTCTTGAGGAATTTGCATCCGCATTGACGGCAAGTACATTCGTCTCCTGTCGACTTCGGAGACGTTGCGTTGCACTGAGGGCATTGATTGCCGGCAGAGGGGTAGTTGAATGGGTGAGAGGGTTCTTCTGGAAGATCATCGTCAGGGTTAGCGTCGTTTACTCGTTGCAGAGCTTCGGCGGCTGATGACGGGGCGTTGTGGGGAGTGCAATTGTCTTCGACTTGTATCTGAGGACCTAGAGAAGCCATACTGGCAGGATCGTCGACGATGACAAATTCTGGAGCAGATCGAGGGAACAACGTACGGCCCATATTGTCGTTCAGGATCATTTCTCTTGTCACCCGAAACAGTAAGCCTCCGTCTTCGCCTAGTTTGACTCGTCCGGTTGATTCGAGTTCTTGCCATTCATCAGAGGTAAGTCGAACTTCGTTGGGGTAACGAGGATTAGCTCCGATGGAGCCGTCAGGGAGAACAATGGACATCGAATTTGCGGCGTGCTGTTGCTCCAAACGACGAGGACGAACGATCTCCATTTCGGTGATGACAAGAGTGAGGTATCCCCAGAGGTCATGGATGTCATTAAGCTCTGAGTCGCATTGTAATTGACAGGCTTCCCAGACTTTGAAAACATCGTAGTTTTCCTCTTTGGCGTGAGCCTCGATGGACTCCCAGCTCTCGTAGATAGCTTGAATGATCGGCAGGAGGCGATCAGCTTTGCGAGCCAACATCATGAAAGCTCCGATTCCTTCTCGTTTCTGCCAGGAGCCTCTGTAAGAGACTTCTTTTCCGTGGAGTTTTTCGACAAGTCGTTCGACGGTGTCCAGCAGATCGACCCGTTGCTGGTAGGAACCGTAATAAGATTGGTCACTGGCCATTCTTTACTCCTATCTATGTAGACATTGAGACTTAATAAAAACGTGTTATGACGATCTATGATGACTCCGTTCCTACATTTGATAGTAGGACGCCCTTCTCCGTAAGGCTCTATCCATAGGTATTTTGGAGTCTTGCTGATAATGGGAAACTCTTCTTCCCATACATCTTGCCCTCTAAGACGGAATCGAATTCGACCTTTACGGTTCTTTATGGATTCGGCAGCGGCGGCTAAGGTCCTGAAAGGAAAGTCTTTACTCCCGGAATACGAAGTGTCTAGTCCTTTAGAAGAAGAGACGTATACGTTCGGGAATAAATGTCGGCCATAGTAGAGCCATCGAGTATGAAACCACGATCGCCAGCCTCCATAAGGACGATAACTTCGATTGTACCAACGGAGCAATCGCAGACCTATAGAAGCGTCTTTAGCCATATTAGTATCCTAAAAGGCCGAGCCGGGAGCGGGGTTGCTGTACTCCCGGCTCGGGACTAACTGCTCCGCATAGCAGTTAGTTGTTCAGATAAGAAGTCGTCTTTTTAGCGGCTTCAGATGAAACAAGCCAGTTGACGCAAGCGACTTTCCAGTCTTGCTGTTGGATATCTTCTCTGGCAACATCGAAAGCGTATTTGATGTCTCCGTTTTTGTACGCTTTATGAGCGTTCATCATCGGTAAAGCGATCTCACGGAAGAATCTCTCAGTGTATCCGTTAGTCTCGTAAGGTCGATCCACGAAAGAATTGAGTTCTTCGTCGAAATTCTCCGGGGTGGAGACGAGGGGAACCCGCTGCGGAAACGGCACCCACACGCTCTGATCCTCTTCGTCGTGCATCGCTGAGACTTTCTCAGCAGGGAAGATGTTTGTGTAGTAATGAGCATTCACGGTGAAGTGATGATAGAAGCCGACGGGCACTCCTACCATAGCAGCGAGATACTCAAGGAGGAAAGTAAAGGTGACGTAGTTCGATCCGAACATACCCCAGAAGATGTCATTGCTGCGGTTCATGACTGTCAAGTCCAAAGAGCCGTTGCGGATTTGGACGTAGGCATGAGTATTGCAGGGAACGTCTTTGGAGTAGGAGACGGTTTTGTCAGAAGTGGTAAAGTCTTTGAGATCGGATCGGCAGTCCCACATCTGGAGAACGCAACGGCGATCGTTGGGGTTATTCTTCAGAGTTTTGATGATCGTTTGAAGCTGGTCGCCGCCGAAGTGTTGACGCCAACGGTAGCCGTAGGCCCCGTTGAAAGTCTCGCCATCGTCAGAAAAGTCAGACATACGAGAGGCAAACTGCTTGACGGAAGCTACGTCGTTGCGACCGGCGAGGAACCACATCGCTTCGTAAAGATGAAAGAAGGGATTGCAACGCCGAACGCGAGATTGAAGAACGCGGGAAGTAGGGTCAGTGTAGGTGAATAAGCGAGGAAAGTCAAATTTAATGACTGGGCCGTTTCGAGAATCGTTCTCCGAGAGAAGGGAAATGGTATCTGCTTTGCCTTCTAATTTGTCAACACCAAACAGTCTAGCAAAGAATTCTTCTTCGGAGTTTACGCTGTCGGGAGGTTCGACGATGTATCCTGCTTTTGACGGACCGTGAGTGATCGCACAAATTGTCGAAGAAAAAGCATGATTCACGTCCATGTAAAAGTCTTTGGACGGTTCGTATTCATTAGTGACAGGCACAGCTTTCATAGATTCCTCGGCGTAAAGGGAAGGGGCGATAGGTCTATTATACACGTTGGCACAAGGTAGCTACAATCCCAACTAACCAACTAAATGTTGGTCATGTTTCTATCTGGTAGTTAGATCGCAATGCTAATGCGTGGTAGTGACATGGGGGTTCTCAAATTCCGCCGTTTATTACCAAACGGGGTCGGTAGTTTTGCTTAGGACGCTTGCCCCCTAGAGCCCGTTCGTATTTGTCGAATTCACAGAGACAGTTCTGGAAATCTTGTGCGTGGATTGGTTCGTCCCATCCGAGTGCAAGATTCATTTCGTTTCGGTAGTTCTCTAGATGTTCAGCCCAAGTACGTTCTGGGATACTGTCGTCAGCTTCCTCGAATCGACCAAGTAGACGATTCATACCGCGGCGAGAGCCAGGACCCGAAGCGGCGAAGGTATCCCAGTCGTCGGAGTCTTCGAGAGGTTGGGCATATTTGATGTCGGCTATGACTTGAGCGGCCATGAACTTGCCGAGACCGTCGTAGCGGAGCATTCGTTTGTGGACTGAGCCGAGGGTGTCTTGTATTGTAGGGCGAATGAACTCTCTGGATTTCCAAAGGGGGTCGAGGACTCGCTCCATTAAGTATTTGATCTTGTCCATCGCGTGACCGTTGGTGGAGACGATGTATGCCGGGTTGAAGATTTTTTGGGATTGTCGCAGCAGGTTGAGAGTTTTCCGCATCCCTTCGATGTCGAATGGCAGCGTGTACTTTTCGAGATGCACGAGGGTCTCTTCCATATTGAAGAGACGAGCCACCGTCGACGCGAACCATAGGTCTTCGTGATTAGCCCACTTGGACCTCCAATTAACGGCGAACCATCGAGTAACATGATCATCTTCACGACGCACGTTACAAAAACGATAAGCGGCGAGAATAGGATCAGTAGTCCAAGGCCGAGGTAGCCCAGACTCTTTTTTCTTTCGTATAGATTCACGTTCTACGATCCAGTATTTTAGGCGATCGAATGGGCGTGCCATTTCGGAAGCAGGAGATTTAAGAGGCTGAGGCATATATCGGGTCCTTGTGATTGATGTGTTCTTTGGCTGCCCATGACTCGGTGTGTCGGTTTACTTCCACGGGCAGAGGAATGTTGATGTCGTCTCCAGACATTTCCATAATACGAGCAACGTCGCAGATAATCCTTTCATTGACGCCCGGAGCCGCCACCGGAAAATCAAATACCAGTTCATCATGCACCTGCAATATCATCTTGTATTCTGGGCCATATTGTTTGAGGTACTCGTAGACGCGATTCATCGCCACTTGAATCGCCCAACCGGCTGATCCCTGAATAAAGTAATTAGACGCCTTATGCGGCTCTCGTCTAGGGACTTGTAGACGGTAGCCGCCCAAGAGTTCAACATAACCCTGAGTAATGGCGATCGTATGCATTCTTCGGATGAATTCGTCCACAAGCGGGAGACGCTGCTTGATAAGGGTATACGCCCCCGGTAAACGATATGTCGCATTTGCTTTAGTCTCCGCAGCGCCATAGATCAAAGCGAAGTTACCGTTCTTGATCCATTGGTATAAAGTAGAGTCGTAACGGTCCTTGAAGCTGACGCCATCCTTGACGCACTGCTCAAATTCTCTGGGGTAGAGAGCCTCGGCGAAAATCAAGTGAACGGCGTATCCATCCTCGAATGCCTTGATGAGTTTGGCGTCACCGGAGCAGTAAGCAAAGAGTCGCATTTCAACATTTGACTGGTCAATCGAAAACCATACACGACCAGGAGCCGGGCCAAAGATTCGTCGTAGGTTATAATCTTTCTGTTTGCTGACATTTTGCTGCGATGGATTAGATGTAGATAAACGAGTTGTGACTGTTCCCGTGGAGTTAATGGTAGTGTGGAGACGAAGCCAGCCAAACTCTTTGAGTCCAAAGGCTCCTCGTCGATAGGTGTCGGCATAGGTGAGAGCAGCTTTTAGGTGTCTGAAGTCTTCTAGGGTGACTAGAAAGTCGTAAGCTGGGCAGTTGATGTCGAGACAGTCTTTGAATGCCTTGACGGCGTTCTTGTCAGTTCCTGGAGATTTCTTAGACTTGGACAGTACAAGGACAGGGAGTTCCCACTCTTCGTAGAAGAGACGACATAGTTGTTTCGGAGAGCCAGGATTCTTGAACCACTCCGGAGTAGCAGCTAAGAGCTTTTCTGTCGCTGTCGCTAGCTTGCCGCTGTAGTCTTCTTCTAGATCGTCCAGTAAGTTAAGGTTGAGAGTAAGACCGTGGTTCTCGGCAGCGTGAATCGGAGTAATTAAATTCATCCGTTCACGGTATTGCGGCCATAGTCCTTCGTCTGTCAAATATTCACGGAAGACCATCCAGGTGCCGACGACCCTGATGGAGTCGTTCATGCCGTAGCGAGATACGAGGGTCCACCATTTGTGTTCGGGAGGATAGTTGTAGTGTTTGGCTAAAGCACGGAGAATCCACATCTCCTGTTTCCAGCTCCATTCTGAAGACGTAGGAAAATGGGGATGATGAAACTTGACGCCTTTTACTTTATCACGCTTGACGTCCCATTTAAGTTTGCGGGCCATTGGCAGAGCAATGTTGACAATTTGCTCGCGAAGGTCGTCTTCGTCGTCGTCAGGGATACCAAGGTATTTGAGTGATGCGTCTTTTAGGGAATGGGATTCGTTGGAAGCTACAAGATGATGGGCAATTAAAGGGTCTTCGATATACTCGAATGGCGGGGGCGATATGCCGATCGCCAAGAGCATGTCTACGTCGAACTTGCAATTCTGGATGTTAAAGATGTAGCCGAGTTTGACGAGCGAGTCAATTCGATGCTGGATGGCCTTGATGTCTGCGTCCGGAATGATTGGGTTCCGTGTGAACGGATCGACGTCCCATTCCCATTCGTAACAGTCGTCAAGTTCGGTAGCAGGATTAAGAGTGTAGATTGAGACATAGTACGGCTTGCATCCGTGGCGTGCGTCAGATCCGGTGGTTTCAGTGTCGAGGCCGGCAAGTGGACGGGTTAAGCGGTCCTTCTCTTGCCATCTGTTCGTCGAGCTGGAGGACTTTGCCCTCGCTTTGGGTTTCCTCGTTTTTGATTGGAGTTTTTGCATGACGGACATATCCTATTGAATTTGCTCTTAGAGTCGAAAAGGTTTTGACAACTAAGACAGATTCTGTCCGCTCTGTCGGTTGATTCGTTCAATGAAGACTCCTGCGTCGTCGATATTAGAAGCCATGACATAAAGCCAGTCTTCTACGTCTTTGAGAGTACGCCCAAGCAGATGCTTCCCTTGGAGGGCAGTACCGTCAGTTACTTTGCCTTTTGCGTTGATGCGAATGTAGATCTGGATGTCGCAGTTACCGCAACGGTACTCGTGATAAAGCTCCGATGATGGCTTAACCCCGATTCTGTTTAACCATTGCTCACTGTAGGGTTCAACGTCGTCGCCTCTTTTTGATGATTGGCGGGCCTTGGGCATTGCGGTGTCCTTTCCTTCGAGGGGCTTCTGGTTGAGCTAAGTCGAAACGGTATCCGGAGGCACACTGGAGGGCGTATGGGTCTCCTAGTCCTGGGATTTTAGAAAGATGGGCTCCTACGACTTTACAGCCGTCTTTATGTTGGACGGTGTTGTTAAGCTCGTAGACTATAGGCTCTTCTTTGTAAAAAGAACCGACGGCTAAGAGAATGCTTATCGGATGGACTGTCAAAAGGTATAAGAGATTCTCGATGTAGTCAACTGTGGGTTGTGATGGTTTAATTTCGAGATAAAATCCTTGCGATTTTTTGAGGAAGAAATAAAAGTCCGGTGTGTAAGTTCCTGATGCCAATGGGAAACAGACTGGTTCGTACCTAGGAAGAATAATCTTAGGGTGAGCGTCAAGGTAGACTGCCCATCGTGCCTCCAGTCGAGATCGGTATAGAGTACCTTTGTACTCGGTCGGTTTGGCTTCGATTGAGGACATGGGAGTTGGACCTTGTCGTTGGGGGGATTGAAAGAGGGGAGTACCCTAGTCGTGCCGGGCTGCGATTAAAGCGGAACTGTAGATAGCTACTGCCTACTTAAAACGACTTACGCCTATTGACATTAAATGACCGTGGGTACTCCCCGTCACTGACTACTCTTCGCCGATGAGCTTGTCCCATGCGACGTTCTTGTACTCTTTGCCGTTGTCGTTACGGGCCAGGGTGCAGGTCTGGTTGCCAGTGTCAACGCTGCCATCGACGACTGTGCAGTCGATGACACCGGACTTTGAGTTGGGCTTGTACCCCCAGACTTCGCCCGGTTCCGGACCCGACCATTCGCCTCCCGAGTCTTCGGCTTCCGCCGTGTCGTCACCGCCGTCGTCGGACCCGTCACCTTCGTCGTCGGTTTCGGGTTCACCAGAATCTTCTGGGGCGGAAGCACCCGCGTCGCCGGAGCCGTATTGAGCATCCAGTTCGGCGAGTTCTTCATCGTCTGGGATGCCTTGGATGAAGACGCGAGTGCGGGCTCCTTGCTTGGTGGAGTTCCAAGTATTGAACTTGAAGAAACGACGTTCAGTCTTGAGAACTTCGAGGTCCGCGAAGATTTGTTCGAGGTCTTCGTGATCGTCGTCTTTGGTGTCAACGCCGAGAAGTTGGAGATCACCATAGAACTTTTGATACGCTTCTTCGATCGAGCCATAAGGTGACTCGGACAGGAAGTGCATCACCTGGAACCGATGACCGCTATGCTCTTCTGGAGTGACTACGACACCCGAAAAGCTGACAGCAATTTTGCCGTCTTTCTCGGTGAACTTGTAGTCCACGAACCGACCGATTGCTCCGGTGATGCCGCCAGGGAGTTGGCCGCCGACAACGGGCTCCTCGTGACGGACTTTCTTGTGGGCACCCTTGGACTGGGTCTTCATCTTCTTGACAATTGCCATTTGCTCTGGGGTTAGTCCCATAACAGAATTACTCCTAAACTTAGTGATGAAACTGAAACGACTGGATTAGAACTTGGGTTTGGGGAATGCTTTGACAAAAGCGGCGAATGCTTCTCTACCGTTGGTGCCGGCGTCAATAGACGGCTCTAATCCAAAACGGTTCTTGGCGTCCCAGGCCGGAGTGAAGGTCGTATAGATGATGCGATGAACATCATCGTTGTCCTTAATCTTAGCCTTTTTGAGAGGATTCGTTGCGTCTACTGGTAGTCCTGTGTTTGGGTCTTTGCCTCCTGCTTTCTGTGCTAGAGAGAAATGGTAGTTGTAGAACAAGATCATACGAGCCCAGCGATGCGTAAATTGCCAGACATGCTTGGTCAAGTAAGGGGTGAAGCGATCGTAGTCGGGGCCGTCAGGGTTAGCGAATGTCTTTACTTGAGTGTGACCGATGAGAAGGACGTTGAGGCCCTCATTCATCGCATTTTCCAGAGAGTCAAGGAATCGAGCCCAGTCAATTTGGGCGGCACGTTCCGGACCCTTATTGTACGACATAAACCCTGTCTCAGAGTTATTGCCGTTGAAGTATTGATCACAATGGTAATCGAAGCACATCTTCTCAAAACCAGTGAGACCGTCGAAGACGAGGGTGCGTACTCCTAGTGCGTAGAGTTTTCCGGCTTTGTGTCCGACCTGAACTAACTCGTTAAATGACGAAATCATTTCCGGGTCATGTCGTGGCTGCGGGACCTGCCGGAAGTTGATTAGGTCCATGACGCCAGTGTCTTGAGGTTCGTAGTAGACTTTTGGCGACGGAAACGACATTGCGAATTCTGTCTTACCTACACCAGGGGGTCCGACGATTGCACCGGCGACCGGGAAGCTCCCCGGCCAAGGGTTTCCAGAATCGGTATTTTTATTAGCCGACGCTGTTTTTGGTCCGGGGTCGTTTTGGGGACTTTTTGCTTTTGGTACTGGCATCTGGACTCTCCAACTCAGGGAACAGGGTTTTTATCTTAACGAGGGCTCGGTCACTGCCTTTGGTCAAATACTCGAAGAAGTCACCACGGAATCCTCCGAATAAGGAATTGTAGACACCCCAGGGGGTCTGGAAATGCTGGGCATTGTGGACAGAATGGTTATCCCAAGGGGCGAACTCTACGGACTGCATAAAGTCCCACCAGTCGAGGACCTGTTCGCAGATTGGGTGGAGAATCTTTTTCTTAAAAGAGTTAAGGGCGGCAGTTGACATCATCGCCGGCATTGTCTTGAAGTAGTAATCGGGATTGTCTGCGATATGCTGGATTAGTCGATCCCAGAACTCTTTGTCAGTTTCTTTGGATTTTTGGCGGACAGGAGGGAACTTTTCGTTTAATGGACGGCGAACGACTTGGAATCGTGTTCCGGCGAAGTAGGGTTTTGTCGCCGACTTTGGGAGGTCGACGCTTCCTCTCTTAGTGAGACCGTGGATACGCCATACGCCGTCTTTGCCCTTTTGCAGGGATTGCCGAGCAGCAGCGTGGTAGACGCCCATCTGGAGATTGCCCAGCAGAGTGCTAGATATGGCGGTTTCGTCGATGTACCCTTTTGTTTTGTCGTCTTCGACGTAAATGGAGTTTCCGACTAGAATAAGGGAATCGTATTTACCCCGGAAGACAATTGGGCGACCGCTAGGCAGGATGTATTCGATCCGGAAGGTGTCTTCTGTACAGAGTTGGTGTTCTTTAATTCTCTGGGAGGAAGGGCGGCGGTTGAGCCAAACCATAAACAGGCCGGCGACGATGTAAGCCCACTTGTTAATCTCGGCAATGTTCGCGGGATACCGTGCCCATAGTTTCGTGCGGTATTCCCCCAGAGAATTTTTCCAGTCACGACCAGTCCGGTAGGCTTCTTTGATCTCGTGCCACATTTGTCCGAATTCTATGGTATAATCGAATTCGTCTTCTTCGTGGAGACCTTCAATGACTTTTAGACGGAAACGCTCGCGGCAAGTGATGAAGTTGGCCAGTAGGGATGCAGTAATGCCGTCTTCGACGGGGCCTTTCCAGAGCGGGGTCATGTCATGTTCTCCGGAACGGCATTGTCTCGTGCGATCTTTTCTTCGATCGCTTCGAGCATGAACTTGTTGAGAGAGTAGTCGCAGTTGCCGATTTTACGTTTACGGATGTGTTCGTCGAGGATGATTTTGTACTCGTCTGTCATGCGAACCGGAACTTGAGTACGGCGAGGCTTGGGGATGTATCCTAGAGGAGCACCGCCTCCGTTACCTTTATAAGGCCGGACGCTTTGGTCGACGGCCGCGTCTTGGAGTTGGGGCGGGAGTTGGTCGTTGTTCTGGACTTCCTGTGGATTCGTTATTTCCATCGAGGGCTTCTCCTACCCATTTAGTTAGACGGTTGCAAAATCGCTCGAACTCTAAGTTTTGCATTGACGGATCGTCATGCATATGAGCTATCCAGGAGGGATGACAGGTTGATCGAATTATGTATTTGCCGACTAATTCTTTAGTGGCAGATTTCGCGATGTTGCCAAGCCGAATAACAATCTTCGGTTGGATGATTTCGACAAATTCGAGCAGACGTGGTTGGCACGCCGCAATATGCTCTTTCTTTGGCGTGGCGATGACGTCTTTGTCGGTTCGTCCGGGGTAGCAGATGACTGCGTTGGTGACTGCGAAAGTAAACGATGGATAAATTTCTCGAACTTTATCAATCGCTTTATCGAGGACTCGCCCAGAGTCTCCCTTGAAGGGAGAACCCAAAGCGTCTTCGACAGGACCAGGAGCTTCTCCGATGAAAAGGACCTCAGCAGGGACAACGCCTCTCCAGAATACTGTTTGGAATCGAGTATCACAAAGAGAACACGCTCTACATCCTTTCCATCGTTTGACATGATTTTCTACCTTAAGACGAGCGTGGAAGTCAACCATCACAGTTCTCCTGCTTTCTTTCGCAGTCTTCTGATTTCGTCCGCTGCCTCTTCTATCAGGTTGGCGAAGTCCGAAATTACCATGACTGTGCGGACTGCCTCCTTATTCGAGACGTCTTCGACTTTCAGTTCTCTGAATTTGTCTACTACTTCTTGGAGACACTCTTCGACACGTCGCATGATTTAGAGACCTCGTAACCGAGTTGAGTCAAGTATTCGACGCATAGCTTCTCTAGATGCTTGGAATGCACGCAGAGGAGAATGCCTTGCCTAGCAGACTTTTGCAGGCCAATGACAGGGTAGAGCTTGTCTTTGGTCTCGGCGGAGCATTGGGCTTGAGACTTATCGTATAGGTCCCAAGCGTGGTTGACAAGAGGAGACTGTGATCCGTATTTTGATTCCAGCCAAATCCGTTCATGTAACCCATCGTCTCCACGCTCCTTCTTTTGCCCTCTCCAGAAGGTATTACTCCCATATGAGAGTGATCCTGAGAGCGGTCGGCGTTTGGTATTAAAGAGGTTAGCTAGACGTTCCTCGGCGAATTTCCAATTCGGCCTACTCTTTTTCTTTGCCATCTTCCGTCCGTGGCTTGAGGATTAAGGTAATGCCGTCTTCTTTACGGAGAATACTCATTTTGATCTCGTACGACGCCGCCGTATGGCGAATAAGGCTGATCATGCTGTCGATCTTACAGTTGAAGTCAACACCTTGCACGATCTCCCATGTCCCGCCGCCTAACCATAGATGCCAAGGGTACTCCACTGGTCGCCCTACTTGGAGGACCTCTTCTGGGTCAATGTTGTCGATTTGCTTGGCCATCTGACTATTCCGAATCGTTGTATTAAAATGGAGACACACGAACCCAGGCTGCGAGTGAAGCTATCTGCACCAGAATTATCGACACCACCAACGCCACTTAAATGGACCCGTCCAGTGTCTGACTGAGTACAGATATTTAACGGCCATGCTTTCTCGTCGGTCTCCGTGCTGGCCCTCAAGCTGACTTACCCCGAAGGGCCTATCCGCTAGCTGGATCGCCACTGGAATGAGGGGCCTCTTCTCTGTCCGTTTTCTTTCATCCGTCCGTTACCAGACGGTTATTACCCTCGCACTCTGTAGGGACTCTAAAAGTTAATGCGGTAGGTCGCTACCCCGTCGTTAAGTCACATGATGCACCACCTTTCTTAGCTCCAAAGTCTTAGAGGATCTTGGACTTCATTAAAATCTCTGGGGCGAGAGCTTGCCGCTGCCGTTGCTGCATCACGCCAAGCCCCGCACGGTTGCGGGTGAATAGGGGTGAATACGGCGAGCGGCAGGCCCGTTGCCTTGCTGCCCTAGCAGCTTATGCTGGGGCCGGTGGGCTTGGCAATAGCAGGAATTAAAATTCCCTAAGTTATTCGCCTACAATAACTTAGGGCAAAAAGAGTAGTAAAATGCAATATGCTATTTACAAGTAGACCAATTGGTGGCTACTATGTTTCCAGCGGTTGCCGGTAAGCGGCGGCAATTGCCAATCTAGACCCCGCTAATGCAAAGGACAGAATCATGCCAGCTAAGTCGAATTATGGTGAACTCGCCAAGAAGATGCAAGAACAGCGATCAGGCGTTAAGGATCGTGGAAGCATACTGGCTCCTCATCTGGTGGTTGACGCGAAGGCGGGCACAGGAAAGACGACGACATTGATCGGCGGGCTCAAGAAGATGAAGAACCAGTATCCTGGTTTTAAGCCATCGAAGCAGCAAGAAAAGATTTGGGAATGCTTGATGGAAGGAAAGCGGCCTGAGTCGATCGCGATGGTCGCATACAACACGTCGATCGCGAAAGAGCTGAAAGAGCGTGTGCCTGCTGGAGTGAACGCTAGCACGATGCACAGCATGGGGAATAACGCGATCGGGCGGGTGTATCCCCAATGTAGGAGAAGAGACGCTGTCAACAAGTGGAAGTCGCAGAATAAGTTGGAAGACTTTCTCGGTTGTGACATTGCACAAGTCCGGAAAGAACGGCTTGAATGGGCGAATTCGATCCTCAAAACTGTCAGCTTGTGTAAGAATCTGCTGGTCGGGTGGGAAGGAGACGAAGACGGCGGGTCGTTTGACGTGAACCGTATTGGCGAGCGAGAGTTGGCGAACATCTGGGCGACCTACGACATTGACATGCTTGACGAAGAGGGCATTCAAGCTGTCTTGCATATTTTGGAAGAGTCGTTGGATCTAGAAAGTGACTATCATATTGACTTTGACGACATGATCTGGATTCCAGTCGTCAAGAATTTGTCGATGTTTAAGTACGACTTACTAATGGTGGACGAGGCTCAGGACTTGAACCCGTCGAGACAGCAGCTTGCCTATCGGGCGGGCGATCGTATTGTACTTGTCGGTGACCCTCATCAAGCTATTTATGGGTTTACGGGGGCGGATACCGAGAGCATCGAAAACATGAGTAAGACGCTTGGCCGTAGCGACCGAGGATGCGTGACGTTGCCTCTGAATGTCACGTTTCGATGCGGCAAGAATATCGTCTCGGCGGCCCAGAAGATTGTGCCAGACTTTTTCGCCCATGAGTCGAATTCGGAAGGCGAGGAAAAAGAAGTCCCTCGTGATCAGCTAGTGCAAGAGGCACAGGAAGGTGACATGGTCCTGTGTCGGACTAATGCACCGCTTGTGTCTGCCGCTTTCCGGTTTATCGCCCAAGGGAAGAAAGCGACTATCGTGGGCGGCGACATTGGGGCTGGTCTGAAATCTCTGATTCGTAAGCTGAAACCGGACGATGTTGCCGATCTTATGGATAAGGTGGAGCGTTGGGCGGACCAAGAGAACCAGAAGCTCCGTAACTCGAAATATCCTAACGACAACAAGATCATGGCTATCGCGGACAAGCGTGAATGTATCTTGGCTCTCTGCGAAGATGCACCGACTCTGAGCGACGTGAACAAGGCAATTAATAAGATGTTTGTCGAAGACACTACGGACGGCATTCGACTGTCTAGTATTCACCGGTCGAAAGGGCTCGAAGCTGACCGTGTTTTTATTCTTCATCCTGAGTTGATTCCACATCCGATGGCTAAGACGGAGAAGTCGAAGAAGCAGGAATGGAATCTCAAGTATGTTGGTATGACTCGCCCGAAGCAACTCTTGGCTTGGGTGCGGGAGTAGGGGGTTTAGGATATTCGCCGTTTATTAGCCAACACGAAAGGAGTAGTAAGATGGTTAGAATTGTTTCGACTAGCGTGATCGTGGGGGATCAACGGACTCCGGAAATGTATGGATGGTTCGGGAGTAACAAGGACATGGGGGAGCCTAATAAGTCTCCCGACAACAAGGCTTGTAATCTAAGGAGGAATGAAAAGAGACGGAGAGAACGAGCAGCAGCCAGAGAAGCGAGAGCCTTGGAAAAGTATCTGGCAAAATTCTCTGGGGAGGAGGGCGATGCGGGAGCATAAGCTGAACGGCCCGATCCGGATTGTGTATCGAGGATTAATTTACAGTCCACGACATTTACTAATCGTTTTGATGAAAGGAACGAGCTATGGGAGTCAAGAAGAACAAGGGCAATCGTATGTCAGCGGCGGAGTTGGAGGATCAGGAGTTCTTGAAGGGAGAGAAGGCTGCCCCTGTGGCTGTTACGGTCAAGAAAGAGGTAGTGCCGACGCCGGTACACAATCGTCGGATGAAGGCGAAACTGAGCAATGAAAGGAGGATTAATGCGGTAGTGTCCGGACGGTACAAGCAAGGGCAAAGACTTCCGGACGGATGGAAAGTAGAAGGGTACTTGATGGGGAAGAGCAACAAGCAGAAGGAGACGCCGAAGACAAAGACGGAAACTCAGGTCGAGAAAGTGTTAAGGAAGATGAAGGTGAGGAACAATTAGTCGTTGGGGTCGAATGAGAAGGGTTTTTTAGTTATCCAAATAAGGACATTATCAATGGCAAAGTCGAAGCAACCACGTCAAGCGAAGCAAGAGACTCCGAAGGTGAATCCGGGACTTCCCCCGATGCCGGAGGGGCATGGAACGACAGAATGGCCGAGCGAGCCGATTACGTCGAGGCCGGAAAAGAAGGAGGAAAAGAAAACCACTAAGAAGAAGATGGAGAAGTTCGATCGGACGTACGGGCAGAAGTTCGACGAAATCATGTATGACGACATTGTCATGCTGGTTTATCGGAAGTACCCGAAAGGGATGGATGCTGAAAATGCTCCGGCCCATGAGAAAGGGAGACTTGGTCCGATGGAAGCCTCCGAGTTGCTCGGATGGCAAGAAGAGAGCGAAGAGTTGGGAATCAAGTTCGGCAAGCAATACAAGTTCAAGGACCTTGAAGGTCACAAGATTCGCTTGCTGAACAATCCTACGAATCGACCTTTCCGGAGGAACCTAGCTTTGGACTATGCGAACGAAATGCTCAGAGGGAAGTGGGCGTTCAACGGCGAGCCGATTATTATTGATCGGTTCGGCAGGATTCAGTCTGGACAGCATCGGTTGGCGGGTGTAATCTTCGCCGATCAAATGCGTAAGGCTGATCTCGAGAAGTGGGGCGACTACGGATGGAAGGACGGCGTTTATATCGAATGCGTCGTCGTCGCCGGTATCAGCGAGAAGCCGGAAATCGTCGACACGATTGACATTGGGCAAAAGAGAAGCCTTGGTGATGTCTTGTTCCGGAACGACGAGTTCACCGGGACGGAAAAGACGATGACCAAGTTGTCCAACGTGTTGGGCATTGCTACTCGTCTGGTTTGGCTCCGTTCGGGAGGTAAGAAGGTCAGTGATGCTCCGAAGTTTCCTCACTCGGAAGCTCTGGAGTTTCTCAAGGAGCATCTGCGTCTCAAGGAAGCCGTTATTCGGATTCAGGAGCTTGACGGTAGCGGCAAGGAAGGTCGTCGCATTACTGAGTGCATCAGTTTGGGCTATGCCTCTGGGCTGCTGTATCTGATGGCGTCAAGCGGGACCGATCGAGAGGCTTACGACGACGGCGAGCTTGAAGGTCCAGATTTCAAGATGTGGGACAAGGCGATTGACTTTTGGACCCACTTCGCCAAAGACACGCAAGGTTTCCCGCTCGGGCATCCAATTAAGGCGTTGCGTAAGCGTCTTATGGAGATTAGCTCTGGCGACGGTGCCGGACGTGATGAAGTCGTTAATACGGTCGTCAAGGCTTTTAATCTGTGGAACGACGGTAAGAAGGTCGCAGACGTTAAGCTCAAGAGAATCGAAACTGAGGACACAATCGAGATTACCGAGTTCCCGCGATTGGGCGGGCTCGATGTCGAGATTTAGTTTTCGGTGGTAACGGCAGCCCCCTAGAGACTTCGGTTTCTAGGGGGCTTTTTTGTCTACATAGCTTTAGGCCAAATACTCTTTCCGGTGATATCGTCTGCCCAAAAGAATCCTTCACTTGTCTCTAGAAGTATTTTAACGTCTAAAGATTTTTGTCGTTCTGTTATCTGTGGCCTGCCTATAGAGATTTTACCTGCTTGCCATCTTGGTGTCTTTTTAGTGTGCTCTAGAGCTTTCTTGACATCAACTTTTATTGCGACACCATTGGCGTCTATTGCTACGAGGTCTATAGGGCCGTCAGCAGCTACATTATTAAAGACCTCGTAACCTTGTTCCCATAACCATATTACGGCTCTCAATTCTGTGGCGTCACCAGATCGTCGCATTTTAGGTTCCTTTATCTCGAAAAGCTATATTACCTATTTTAACGTGCCCGGTAAGGCCCCTAGCAGGCCCGTACAGGGCAGGCAATTGGCCAGCGTACCCTAGGCCGGGTTATGCAAACGGGCCGCAGCAGGCGGCGGCGTGGGTGGCTTGCCGCAAGCATTAATTTTCTGGGGCGGGCAGGCCACGCGGGCGGCTTCGCGGGCGGCTTCGCGGGCGGCTTGGAATTGACGCGGAGAGATACCTCGTTTCCAGGAGGTCAACCAGTAGTTCAGCCCTAGGCGTCGTCCGATAGTGTTCAGTATTCTCATCCTAAAGTCACAATCGCATTTTATACGTTTGTCTCTGGTGATCAGTCTTAGAAATCGGTTGACGCGAGGTTTAGTGATCCCGATAAGTTTGAGAGCAGAATTGGCGAGATGCCCTAATCCGTACTCAGGAAGTTTACATCCATGCTCTAAGTCTTCGTAATGGGTGTTGACTTTCAGTCCGCAGTATGGGCAGTCCCAGCAGAAGAGATTATCAGTAATCTTAGTGCGGTTCCATCCTTTAATGAATCTTGTTTCCATTAAGCTGCCTCGTTGATCGTTACGGTGCAAGTAGCTCCGGAGTAATCGCAGTCTGCTCCGGGGCTCGGATTACCGATATTGAAAATGACAGGCATGAGGCCGTTAAGAAGCGAGCAGTCTTTAGACTCTTCTTCTTCTAGGTCTGTTACTTCTTTCTCCCAAGTAACTAGATCGACGCGACCTGTTCTGTTCGCCCAAAGCCAGACTGTAAGTTTTAAGGAGTACAAACCTGTGCCGAAGTCAAAGTCACAAGTGATAGCCCAGTCAATAGTATAGACGACATTACTGTAATCATCGAATAGTACGTCTGGGTCGTCTTGTATGTAACAATTGACATCGTACTCGCCGTCATAAGGGTCTCCATCAAGACTGTCAGAATCTTTGAAGATGGCAGAACCTGTGCAATCGCCGTCCCAAGGAATAGCGATATTTTTGTTCAGAGATGAACATCCTGTGCAGTACAAGTCGTCTTCTGAACTGTCGGCAATCCCTGTAATAGATACAGTAATGCTTGTAATCGCTTTATCACAGCAAGTGCAATTCGGAGGGGTGCAGCAGCATGTAGCTCCATCTGCTGTGTCGACTAAAGCAGCGTCACGGATTGCTAGTTTGCCTGACGGTTTCTCTAGGAGAGCTGCGACCAGGACTAGGGAACTAAGGAGTTTCAGGAGTAGTGCCATTTAACTGTCTCACAAATTTCTTAGGTTTGACTGAAGTTCGATGATGAGCAGGAGGCTCCAGTTTACTGCCATCAGGTCTAGTCAGACCATTGTGGTAATGCCGTTCCCAGTCTTTGACTGTTCGGTCAGGACGACTATTGAATCGCATACGAGATACATTCCAGTAGTCATAGTTTTCCTTGAGTTCCGGATAGTCTGAGATTGGACGTAACGCAGGGACTGCCGCTTCGAGGCAATCTAGTTGCACTGGTTCGATGAAACAAATTGGATCACCTTTGGCGAAGGCTACTGGGACATGAGGCTCTAGGATTTTCCAATTCATCGTAAAGGTGAACGGCAACCAATCTATTTCGACTCTCCCTTCACAAGGATGGGCATTTCTCTTGAAATAGTTTGGAAGACCACGAACTGTAAGACTTAGCCTTTCTTTCTGTGTCTGGAAAAGCCAAGGGAGCTGAACAGTTATGATCCCTGATCCAAAATGACTTTTGATTGAGTCTTTGTGTTTCCCTATTGGGTCCTCCATAAAGATTTTAGTGTCATGCTTATTTAGTCCTCCATTCCAGATAGCTGTAAAAGCTACTGGAGAACGGATCACCCAGCCGGCAGCGTTAGCGATCGTCAGGGGGAGACATCTGTAAGCAAATCCATCATTCGCTTCCATCCAATCTCTTTTGACGGGAGCTGGTTCGAGAACCCAGTCTGAATCATCGTGCAAGATGAAACCTACCAGACCATAGGGCTCTCTGTCAATAGCTTCTGAGAGTTTGTCAATAGGGATAGAAGCTATATGACTTCTTTTAACGTCTCCGTCTGGGAGAATTTCTTCTATGATTTCTGTAGTACCAGATACAGTATTGCTGTCCATTTTCTATCTCTTAGGCTAAGGGCATTCTTCGACAGGAACAGAATCTTCTGTGAAGTCGTCAGCAGAAGCTCCTACTTCAATCATCTTAGCTGAACGGTATTTGTAGTCGATTCTTCCTTTCAGATTTCCTCCTCCTAACGTCAATGTAAAAATGAAACCAGTCTTTCGGATGTACTCGTCTTCAGTTAAAAGACCAGGATCAAATGTACCTTCCGGACCTTCAGGGCCTTCCGGACCTTCCGGACCCGTGGGGCCAGGGGGGCCAGGAGCCCCTGAGAATCCCGGAGGACCTGGAGGGCCAGCTGCTCCCCCTGGGCCTGTGGGTCCTGTCGGTCCTGTGGGTCCTGTCGCTCCTGTGGGACCAGTAGGACCAGGGGGGCCTGCTGATCCGCCTGGACCTGGAGGGCCTTCTGGGCCGGATGGTCCCGTGTCACCGGGGGGACCAGGAGGACCTTCTTCACCGACTAGCAAGTCTTTGTTCAGCCAAGATAATGTACCATTCTCGTTCTCTAATGCTTCGCTCCCGGAGTCATGTTTGATGAGAACGTGGTATTCATCTGGAGCTTCATCGTCAATTTCTGGCTTAGATATAATCCATTTGTATTTCTCGTAGTTACGGGCGGTCAAATCAACTTGGACGATATTACCGTCAATATGATCTTCGTGAGTCTGAATCAGCATCAAGGCTTTTGTGCCATGATTTTGGAATTGAGAAAACGAAAAGTCATCATGTAGGTATTGAGCTTCTGTTGGTCCAACTTGACCGCTATCGACGTATCCTCCGACGCCAGTGTAATTGAAGCTAGTGAATCCTTCTCCTGTGGAAGTAGTCTGTGTCGCAACAAACATATCCACCGAATTGGCGTTAATGATCAGATGTTGGTAGTAGTCGACTAATACTTTCGTCCCTTCCCAGACTGGGCGACCAGTGAGGTTAAGATACTTAGAGATAGCATCATCGACTTCTACATTAACATATGCGTCCGATGGGCCAGAGGAACTTCCACTATAAGACCCGGAGTTAAACTCTGAACAGACGCCAATACGGAAACGATTAACTACTTCCCAACGAGAAGAGAATTTATTGTATTGAGCGTAGACTTCAGAGTTGTTCGGGAGAGAAAGATTTAATCTTCCTGAACCGTAGTAGATTGCAACTGTCTCTGACGTACTTGTGGGATCCGTTCTAGGGTCTTTTCCTTTCTCGACTTTGATATTGTCGATATTGAACGTAGAAGCGGTATGGGATACTGTTCCAGTCGTTAAACCTCTGATAAGGATAAAAGACTCTTGGACCTTGAAGAAATCCCAATATTCTATCCCGAGAATCAATTCTTCATTACGAATCGCAATACCTTTTTCTCCTTCGGACCAAGATTGGAGAAAAGTATTGCTGTAAAGAATACCGTTACCAACATCTGCGTTACCCGTAATCACTTTTACGATTGTAGCATCACCTACAGCAGTCGAATTGTTAGCGTCTGCCGTAGCGACGACAATATCTGTCGAAGCTCCTGAACTGACAATCCAAATCGTACCCCAACTGTCTTCTACAAACAAATAGAATTTAGAAGAAGCTGTGACTGGATCAACTTCTGCAGGAAACACTTCTGTCGTATAATTGAAAACATCTGCCTCAAATGGTTCTGCATCAGGGTCACGATAGTCGTCTGGAAGTTTACCTAAAGTGTCTTCGAGATCATTTCCATCTCCTGTACGACGATAGATTCTAGCTTTCCCTGATCCGAAATTCCAACGATCTTCAGTAGGAGGATCGGCTTCTGAATCTCCTTCAGAGAATTCTGCGGCAGTCACTTGTTGCGTGACTACGCCAATCATAATTCGTCTAATTTCTAAAGCGGAATCTTCGTTTGCGGCTCGGAGGTTCCCTCCTGCGATATTACTGCCTCGACCGCCTCGGGCATTTTGAGCCATTTGCTTTAGACGCTCAGCTACAGCTCTTTCTTTGAATCCGATGTTTGCCATTGTAAATTCTCTGGGGGCTGAGCCGAGGGGGAGCAGAAACGCCGCCGTTTATTAGCCGAGGCCGTTATAGGGTCGGATCGTATAAATCGAGATCAGTCCAATTAGCTATCTTGTACTTATTGTACGGGAGCCAAATTGGATCATCGCCAAGAGCAAGAGCGGTCCCGTCAGCTTTTAGATTTATTCTTGTCTTGTTCCCGTTAGGGGCATTCATCACAGGGAGAGCACCAGGAGCGGGCCGAACGTAGTAACCTTCATTCAGATACCTTGACGTGAAAGGAGCGTCAGAGCCATAGTAGTCGTTGACTTTACATTCGATTCTGTAGGTCACTTTGTTGTAAGTGACTGTAGCGAGTCCTTCTGAACCTTCTATCTCAAATTGTTCTTCCTCTACTTCGATCGGGAGCATCAGACAAGATTCAGACGGAAAACCGAAGAAGATAGTCTGGTTTAGCGTATTGGCGTAAAGTCTCTGAAGTTCAGGTACGTTGAGATAGTAGGATTCATAGCGAGTGTAATTGAGGACTGGATAAACGATTTTACGAGTATCAAAGATTGGTTCACCATTGACGTTAGTGATCGGTTCACCAGTTCTGACATCGTAGTCGAAATCTACTTCTTCTTCGTTGGTCGTCCATTTGAGGATAGGGGGACGAGTTTCTGGGGTGATTATCGTGCCGCCGGGAAAAGCGAAAGACAATGAGGAGTCTGAAGATACTTCGACTTCCCATAAGATAGTAGGAGTCTGAGTGACAGGGTGTATGACTCTTGCTACTTCTGTCGCTTTTCGATTTTTTACAGGATAACCTCCAGAGAGTGTTGAACCGAGAGCAGGAGTATTGGGGTTGGCGAGAATGTCATCTTCTTCATCGTCTAAGTCATTACCTATGCAAAGGTATACTCTGCTTTTCTTAAACTTGAAGGTCGGCATAGAGCCGGGTTTATACTCTACTGTCTCGTCTTGGTCTCCTGAGTCCAGCTTACGACCTAGCCAGATTTGGGCCATTGTTATACTCCTTGAGGTTCTGGTTGGTCTAAGAGACCTTGAAGTTTTTCGTTGACGCCTTTGATGCCGACGTCTATATTTCCGAGCTTCTCTAGCTCTTTGTTTTGGATAGCTTCGAGTCGATTTTGATTATTCTCATAAGCCTGTTTAGCTCCTTCTACCGTATACTTAGTCGAAGCATCCATTGCTTTTGCTCCACCGATGTCTCTCGCTGCCCCATTTCTGATTAAGTTACGGATTTGAGGCTCTCGGATTCCTAGACTATCAGGGGGGAGATTAGCCATTTGACCTTCTCTGACAGCTTGAACCCATTTGGCTCGCTTATCTGCAAGATCGCTAAAATGGTCTAAATATGTCTGCCAATACTTCTTCTCTGCTTCTCTGTCGTCGTCGTTTTGGTCAAATTCCCCTCGTATAGTTTTATTTCGCTCAGCCATTAGAGCATTGTGTTGCTCTAAGTTAGCTAATGCGTCTGCGAAAGGATTCCATTCTCCTTCCTTTTCGTTTAGCCAGATTCTGAAATCTAGCCATGATAACTTAAACTGGTTGATCATGTTACGCCAACCATCTAGGATTCCGTCTAGTAGTTGGGTCCAAGCTAACATCATCCCAGCTGTAGCGATCTTCCAAGCGAGGTCTAAATCGCCAGCCATTAAGGCAGTCGTAATTCCTTTCATTGTCTGCATTAGGGTCGCACCTAATTCGACAGCTCGTTGGATTATAAAATCGAAACTAGCTGATACAGTGGAAGTCAGACTATTCCACCAACCCATCATTGAGTCTACGGCAGAAGCCCAGATAGATTTTGTCTGTTCTACTGATTTCCCAGTTTCGTCAATCTCCTCATTTAATTCAGATACTTCTTCTTTGACACTAAAAGCTCCTAAAGCGACTAGAAGGAGAAAAGGTGCAATGACTAATAGGGCTAGAGCTAACTCAGGGGCCAGAGCTACGAGAGTTGAAATCAAAGAAACGATAGCCATACCTATTGCCATTAGAGCTGGAATGACATAAGAGAATGCGGCTATAGCGATACTGATTAAAGAAGATACAGCTTGGATACTCAAAGAGATAAACGCAGGAATGACCACAGTCAAAATCTGTATTGTCATCTGGATGAAACCTGCGATTACCATATACGTCGCCTTAAGGAGAGGGCCGATTAACCATGCCCATAGAATCTTCACCGAAGATATCATCAACCCTAATGCGATACGAACAGGCATGATAGCGTAGGCTAATATCTTAAAAGCTGCTCCTGTCAAAAATAGAGCAGCACCTAATGGGAGTAGAACTCCGATCACACCTGTAATCTGTACTACTAGACTTTGGTTAGCTTTGATCCAGTCTGCTACAGCTAGATTAAGAGTTAGAATCACTTTACTGAATGCGATAATTGGTTCTTCGAGAGCGTCACCATATTGGAGGGCGGCAGCTTCGAGAGTGTTCCCCAGACGACGGAAGGCACCGCCAATGCCGGCTTCCATCTTGTCGTAGGCTTTCTTTGTCTCGCCAGCGGAATTCTGGAGGACAGCGAGAGCGTCTGTGAAATTTTTGGAGTTGGCAGCGACAGCAGTAGCCGGAGTAATAGCACGAAGACCGAATAGCTCGGCCAAAAGATGGCCACGCGTCGCAGTCCCTAAGCCTTTGGTGATTTTGTCGAAATTGAACAAGATGTCGGTGACGCTGTTGAGATTCCCCATTGCGTCCTTGAACTCGAGAGTCGCACCGACAGTGTCCATCATTAGTTCATTGAAGTCCTCAACAGCTTTCTGGTCCGAAGCTTTGATGAACAAGTTACGAAGACCAGTACCGGCGATTGACGGATCAATAGAAATATCCCGCATTACCATCATAGCTGCGAGAGTTTCTTCAAGAGACATTCCGTATTGGTGAGCGACAGGTCCAGCGTTTGCCATCGAGATGATCAAGTCTTCGAGAGCAAAGTTGGACTCGTTGGCGGCGGCTGTGAAGACGTCAGAGACTGCCGCAGCATCCGTAGCGGACATCTCATACATCATAATAGCTTGTGAGACCAAGTCAGCAGCGTTGAGCAAGTCTTGGCCAGGATTGTCACCACCGCCAGCAGCACGACCAAGCATTAGAATCGAAGGCGTCATTTGTTCGATCTGAGTACGGTCGAACTTACGTTGGGCAAGAACGTCTTGAAGACCAGCGACTTCACGAGCAGAGAAAGCTGAGTCACGACCAAGGCCAATAGCTTGATCACGAAGCGATTTCATTTCGCTAGACGTACCTTGCGTGCGAGCTTCGACCCGTCGCATAATGTCGTCAAACTGCTTGAAGATATTTGTCGACAAAGCAGCAGGGACCATTCCGGTGAGCCCGCTAGCGAAGATTCTAGCTCCGGTGGCTTGAAGTCTAGTACCCCAACTGAGGAATCTGTTTTCTACATTGCGAAGGGTCGCAGCAGTTCCGTCGATAGCTTCTAAGAGGACATACGCTTTGCCCGCCAGAACTCCAGACTTTGATGCCATTGTTAATTCTCCGGGGCGAAGGCCCGGCAAGGCCCCTAGCAGGCCCGTACAAGGCCGGAAAGCGGCGGGGTGTAGCGTGGGGCGGGTTCGTACGCTTGTGGCCTTGTAGCGGCCTGTGCGGGGCTTGCGTCCCCATAGAATTTATGGCAGTAGCGGTGCCGTCCAGTTTAGGCCCGTAGGCCCCCGCCAAGCGATTGTCGTATTCTCGGGTCTTTTGTAGTTGCCGGGTTTGTAGGCTTCGATCAATGGGTCTATGATTACTTCGCCGACTTGTTTGGTGTAGTCGATGTCATGAACTTTGTCGAATTCTGTGACAGCAATGGTGCCGTCAATTTTGGTTCCAAATCCTTGCTGGAGTTGGCCAGGAGTTAGACGAGGTTCGACGTAGACCTTGTGGCCTTCGTTCCGGATTCTGGCAATGAACTTGTCGATGTAGTTGCCAGGAGTCCAGTGTCTTTCTCCGTAATATCCGAGAGCGTCGAAAGCGATACTAGCAGACTTTCCGCAGCGTAAAAACATCTCTACGCATTGCATACAGTCTTCTATGGTTTTGGGGCTTACGGTATCGGGAGAACCGACGTAGTAGATGACTTCTTCGACTCCATAGTATTCGAGAACTTGATGACCTAGCTTGAGGGCTTTTCGGTCAGCGAATCGGAGACCAGATGATTCAGCCAATAACCATTGGTTGACCCACATCTCACGAGTATCGACGCCGGCAGCTTTCGCTTGGGATTTGACAGTCTCGTTGTGAACGTCTTTGGGGTCAGGAGTCCAGCCGAGGTAGTAGTGTCCGCCAGGGTTGTGGTAAAGGACACGTTTGAGTCCGGCCTTTTGGATGTTAGGGCCAATGGCGATAGCAGCTTTGAGATAGTTTTCCCAACGGACAGTTGCTGGGAAGAGGTTTGGCAGAGAGTTACCGCCACAGAGGACAAATGCTATGTCGTTCATCTTCGCTGAGCCTTTGGTAAGACTCTGGCTCCTCGACCTACGAAAGCCTTACGACCTGAGACCGAGCCACGCCAGAATTGTGAGATGTGTCCTAAGGATTTCAGTAACGCCGGTCGCATGAATGGACGTTGAGGATACTTGACTGTTCTGTCGATAAACTTCGGGACCGGCAAAGGGGTGAATTGTCCTAGTGAGTTTCTAGTCTGTTGCATCCCTATTCTTTGAAGATTGTATAGTCGTCGTCTAGCTCGTCCGCCATGTTCGTGCAGGCCAGGAGGAGGAAGCTCTCCGGCAGGTTGTGCTCCGAAACCTGTCATGCCAATGATCTGTCCTGAACCTAAGTTGATTGGAAAATTGAAGATTTGCTTGAATGGCGGTGTAGCTCCAGGCCAGTGAGAGTAAGGCGGAGTACCTACCGGAGATATCTTTTTAGACTTTCTACGTTTGATCGAGTTGCGAGCGACCTTACGAACGTATGAGGCGGCTTTGTGGAGAGGGTTTCGATTTATCGCATTCCAGTTAGAACGGATAATACTTCTATCGAATTCGACAAAATGAAGCCTCGGATGGATTGTCATAAACCCGACATGGGCTCGCGGCAATCCTAATTGAGGTAAGTTACTTTTGACGCCAGGAAGTTTAACTGCTCCGGATCGGCTGATTCGGAGACTCTTGGTCGATATACCTCCTCGGACAGAACCTCTCGGGGCGGCGGCCCGTTTACCGATACCCCGAGAGGAACTAAATCTACGACGAATGCCAGGCATCTTATCGTCCTTGCACCATGTTGTGACCGATGAATTTCAGAGACTTAAAGTTAGCCGGAGTAATACGGTTGACTTTTGGGGCATCTGCGACTCGGTAAGGGTTAAAGACTTCTGGCTCTTTAGGCTTGACTCTGTTTTTGTCGGATAGGGCATTTGTTATCGTAGCTTGTATGCCGTGGAGAAGACACGATAATTGTGCCGTATGATCCCATGACGACAAACAATACGAATCATATACCCATAAGTATTCCGTCAAAGTTAAGTCTTTTGCGTCGCTGAACGACCACTTCATTTGACCGAGAGAGGAGTAGAACTTTCGCCATGCAATTTTCCGAATTGTTCTTTCATCTCTTTCTTCGTCTTCTCGATTGCTTTCTCGATCTCCTGATCGAATTGAGCTTCCGATATCTCCGCCATCGAGGTCATTTCTTTCTGGAGACGATTGTTCACCTTTTCCATCTTCTGGATTAGGTTTCGCAATACGGTCTCCATCTCCGGGAAAAAATCCGCAATCGCATTCATCAATGCTGTGTGCATCTTGCGAACTGTTTTACCGTCGAGGCGACTCAGAAATTCTAGTTCGGCTATTTCTCTGCTTTTACTTTCTCCGAGTTTGTCCAGTTGATCGACGGAAATGATAGAGAAAGCGATAGCTCCTGCCAGAGCTTTGTTTACGAAGATTTCTTGAAAGAATTCTTTGTCGGGCGAGATGAAAGAAAACTTTACGTCGGTCAGATTCTCGTAACTTACGGAGTCGATGACTTTGGCAGAAGCGAGGGTAATGGTCAAGTCCCATTCAGTCCCTCGTTTATCTGTGAATGATAGTTCAGACATTTGTAAACCCTTGGATATCAAACCTCGGAGGCCGCCGAAGGGGGACGGGGACAGCACCGTCCTTACCTTCGACGAACCTCCAAGGGTTTGGATTAAGAACCGGAATTGGCTGGCGTCTTCGACGTCTTTGGTCGATCGAAATTCTCAGGGGAGGGAGCGGGCTTGATGGTGTCGCCTACTTCTTTTGAGAGAACTGTTGAGGAGAAGCCGCCGTCGACTTCTTCTCCCAACGATACGACTACGACCTCTTTGTTGTCGAGTAATGCTTCCAGATCGGTACGATCGACGATGACTTTGTTGTTGGCGAGAAGTTCATCGGGTTCGCCTTTGACTCCTTTCTTCGTGTTTTCGAGGACTGTCTTCCTCCAGGCTTTTGCGATCGGGTGATCTTTCTTAGCGTCACAGGCTGCGGCAAGTTCTCCGATCGAGATTTCGATAGTCGAAGTCTTTCGTGTGACCATCCCAGTTGTGACGCCCGAGTTGTACTCTCCGTTGTTGAGTTTATCGAGCTTTGCTCTTAGCTCGTCAGTTTTTGCGGCCATTAGTGTCTCATAGGGTTAGGGTGATTCTGGATCGTCGCCGTTTATTGGTGAACGACGATAGATGCTTAAGTTACGATTAACCATTCCGGCTCGATCTCGACTGACGCCTCGATCATATAGCCAATTGCTAGTCGGATGTCATGACCGCTGACGCCTTCGAGAGGTTGCTCCCAAGGGAAATCAGCTACGACGTAAGGGCATGTCAGACCTTCCGCATCAGTCGTGGCGATGGCTTGATCCATGCAAGCCCATTGCTGGACAGTACCGGCCCAGAAGGCAGTACGGATCGCAGTGAATTGAGTCCAGTCCAGACCGTGGTGCAGACGGAATTCAAGTGTCGTCGATTGGATGATGTTGGGTAGATTTTTGGTAAACTCACTGGCACGACGTTTGAGTTCAGCGAGACCGCGAGTGAGGTCTGGAATCGAAACGTCTTCGACCTGAGAGACGAGGCCCCATGTCGGACTGGCCACTGTCGCCGAGTTCCGATAGAGCTTCATCTTGTGGCCGGTCTGGGGACCTGCTTGGGGCATGTCTGGTTCTCCTTATAGAGCGTGATAACGATAGAACGCTGTGAAGTAAGTATGGAATAGACCGGCCTGAGTCGACGCGACGTAGAGCATCGGCGTTCCATTTTCGTCTTTGATACTTTCTGTCCTCAACCAAGAGTAATTGGCATGATGAGAAAAAGTACGGCAGACGTATTTTAACTGGTTGACCAGATTGACTAACGTGTCGATTGTCTCGTTTTTATTCGATTGAACTTTACCGATACGAAAACCGATTAGGATACCGGTGTCGACAACGGCTAAGTTATTCCTCGATGCGAGAGTTTCGTCTGTTGGTAGTTGTTGGAGATATAGTTCTCCTCCTGGGGCGTCAGCATTGAGTTTGTGAATTTCCTCGAAGGGGACATAAAGTTCATTGACAGTAAAACTATTTTGGACAAACAAGTTTGCCGACTTACCTTGTTCGATGTATTCCGCTAGAGACTTTCGTAACGTGATAGAGTAGTCTTCGGCGGGACAATTCGTCAGAAAGTCGTCTAGCGGAAATGGCATCGTTGTACCTTAAAAGAGGTTTCCAAGGTCGAGGGGTTCAGAGAAGTAGCCAGTCACAAGATCAGCATACTCGTTTTCGTGGACTGGGTTTTCCCATGGACCGACGGCTGGGACTGTATCTCGGGTTCTACCGAAAATATCAAACTCTACTCCAAGGTCTGCTCCTCTGTTATCGAGACCGGTTGCGACTGATGTTTTCCTTGACGCAGGAAGACGAACAGGAGTCACAAGGTCGATTCGATTTGTGGTCAAAGCGTTCTTGTCGAGAGTGCCGTTTGTCGATAATCCGAAGTAAGCGTTGCTCACAAGGTTAGTCGCACTATCTGGGACTCTCAACCGTTGTGATGACGAATCAGCCGATCCTGTTCTGATGTACTGCCAGATCGTGTTCTTGATCTGGGTTCCGGCAGAGTTAGTGAACGAACTTGACGCATCGCTGTCAAATTGGTTGTCGTAGTTCATTCCGGTCAGCGTTGTGCCGTTGCCAATCCAAGTGATCAAGCAATGCCACATAGATGGTGAGTTGGCTGCGGCTGTCGGGTTATACATCATCATGGCGGCATCAGTCGAGTACCGGAGATCGATCTCGTAGATGCAGTTGACCATGTAAGCTCTAGCTGATGTCGATACGCCGAAAGCATCGGTCGTCGAGTTCAACGGTTGCAGACGATTGATGCAATTGATCTCCGCAGTATCTAAGATAAATGGAATATGCGAAGTCGCTGTCGTATCGCCGTTGTGCCCTGATCCTTTTCCTTTCTCCATGATCGTACCGAATGCGACAGCTTTGCAGTTTGCGATGCTTGTACTCACTGGAGCATTGGCGAATTGGAATCCGCCGCAGTTGCCGAATCTGTTTTCAGGGGCTTCAACTCGATTACCGAGAGCTAGACCGAAACCAAAAGCAGTCCCATTAGTGTGCATGTATCCTGCTACGCCGGAATGGAAATCTCTTGTCGCAGTTAGAGGCAAGCTCCCGTATTTGACCTTGTTGTTGAGGAAGATTGCTTCTTGGGCTCCATTGCCGGCGTAACTGATGAAAGCTGTTGCGTCTGGTGCTGTGCAAAGACCGACATCGCAATCTTCGAACATCACAACACCGCCTGCGGAACCTGACCCAGGATTGTGTCCGATGTTATGAGCCGAATTATAATATGACCCACAACCTTTGATATAGGCAGTCTTGGTGCCAGTGAGTTGCGATTTGACCCCATACTCTTGATTGATCGTACCGCTACCGTTGCAACCCCATCCACGAGTATTGATATTCTCGATTCGGACAAAGTCACTTGTCGCTGTGATGTCGATGCCGCTGTCGGCAGTAGTCGCGGCGAGCGTGTATTCCCATTCGATTGTGTCTGGATCGACAGCTTGCCCATACGCATCTGTGGCATGGATATGCAAAGTGCTGGAAGACCAGAAGAAAGAGTTTTTCGTGGATTCCACTTCTGCCGTAGAGGCTACTCTACGGTACACCTTGAAAGGATTGTCTTTCTCGATGATCCAACCGATGTTAGCTGTCGCAAAAGTGTACCGAGCCCCTGACCCTAGGGTCCAGTTTGTCCCGCCTGACGCAATTGAAGACGTGAATGCGTGAAGTAATGGTCGGTCTAATTCCGAATTGCCATAATCACAAATTGTGATATATTTTTTCGAGATGTTCAGACCAGTCGTGAAACGAGTCCCACGTTTGAGCAGTAGTTGCAGACCAGTCGCAGATTCTGTCCATGCGTCATGGACTGCTTGAGCCTTAGTCGTGGTCTTATACGGATTGCCGATGCTGCCATCGCCAGTTGTGTCGTCGCCAAGTGTCCCGTCGAAATATACTTGGAGACTACGAACTAAAGGACAGACATTGTCGAATGCTGTACGAAGACGGGGAACCCATCGAAGGAATTGACGTGAGATCGGAGACGGGTAGGCTCCGGCCATGATTTCGACTTGCATTATAGTTTCTCCTTTGTAGCCGGAGGATCGAGTATGACGATTTCGCGATCAGAATGTTCGTGCTGGCGTCTAGCTTCTGCAATCTCTGTAATTGCTTTAATCTGTTGGACTGTGTTCCGCAGAGAATGAAGTGACTCTCTTTGTGATGCCGCTATCCGTTCCTGGGACGCTGTTTGTTCTTTGACACCCACGACCGCGTCCTTAATGTCGTGGGCTATCTCGTGTAAAACACCTTGACCCTCTTTTAAGGAGATTGTATTTTGATGACATTCTCTCTGAGATACCCTAGCATCTTCGGCGAATTTAGCTTGGATACCAACTATGGTCGAATTCATTTTGTCAACCGCACTTTCGACCGCATTCTTACGATCGGCGATTGATTCATTCAAGTCTTTGATTGTACTTGTGAAAGACTCTGTTTGCACCCTTTGACTTCTGAGGAAAAAATAACTGATCACCAGAGAAAGAAGAACCATCAACCATTCAGACGGGCGAGATGTCGCTGTTTCTTTGATCCCAGCTTCTACCCCATTTTTGACAACTTCATAGATTTGAGGATTTTCAACAGCTTGAGCTAAGAGATTGATCATCGGGGCTTCCTGCTTAGTAAAAGACCCCGCCACAGGCTGTCTCTATGGCGGGGCCTTGGGATTATCGCCGTTTATTAGCCATGAAGCTAAGACCGACAGTGAGAACATCCTCCGGAGAAGATTCCCCCGCGAGGACCATGAGCTTGCCATCGTCCTCGGATGATTCCACGGCGGAAGAATCCGCCATTCCGGAAGAATCCTCTTACTGGCCCAGAGTGGTGCAACGCATAAGAGTTACTGTAACTACCAGAGCTGGAAGTCGTCATGTACGATCCGTAGGCACCAGACGAAGAACCAGAATTGTAGCTCCCGTATCCGTAACTTCCGGCTGACCCGCTTCCAGCGTAAGAGCCTGCTGATGCGGTACTGATCGGCTCGTCAGAACTCTCAGGGGGCGAAGCAGCGGAGTCGGTGGATACGAAGTTCGCAAACTTGAGCGGCGGCAAAGGGTCGATCTTGTCAAGAGCGTCGACGGTTGCCACGGTCAAGTCATGCTGAATCGTAGGAGACGGTGTAGCGTCAGACTTATTGTTCGACAGCACGACAAATGCGAGCAGGGGAAGGCACAATGCGAGTGCCAGAGCGATTGGGTTTTTCATTTCCCTTGGACCTTTACTAATTGAGTAACGTAACCGGGAACAGTCTTAGGACAGAGGAATCGTTTCAGATTCTTCCATTCTTTGGCTGTCCCGAAACAATCGAGTGGGACCGGAGTTTCTCCGATTAACCCTGCACGCCAGGGATGGTCCCACAGTAATCGAACACAGACAAACTGACGGGAGACCTGAACAACTGGTCTCTGGTTAAGGACATACCTTTCTAAACGGATACACTCTCGACAGCTTTTGAGATCAGTAACGTGTATCCAGATTGGTTTCCCTGTCCGCTCAGCTTCGGCTAGAGCGTCTTCAACTGGGATATACTGAATCTCTTTATAGTTATCGGCGTCAACCGGTTGTTTGAGACCTCCCTCCACCGTTTTGGTAGGATGCTCTTCAGCTTGACCTTCCGAAACAGAATTTAGAGCTGAAGATGCCTCGGTTAAGTGAGGCACGGGGCCAGTGGAGGTTTCCAGCGTCTTGCTGGTGGTCTTCCCGCTCCCATCGCACACAGGGCAAGTGATTCTCGATGGGTCTTCGGGATGATCAGGACGGGCCGGTATCTTACCAGTCCCATTACAGTTTTCGCATTGTCCGGACGGTGTATCCGGGTTAATCGGGGTTGGAGACTTCGAGACCGTCAAGGTGGCGGCGGCGAGAGTCGGAGTAAAGTAATCGACAGGTAGGAGGGCGGGTAAGGCTGGAGCCGATGGACTGCACCCCCAAGCTGTCGCTAAAAACAGAGTGATATGGAAGATTGGTTTCATGGTATCCGTTCCTTAGAATCCTGGGCTAAAGTCTGGGAGAGCGACACGAGCCCAACCATTGAGACCGGACATAGCGACCATGTAACGATTCTTGACGTCTTTCCACCGAGCCCAGAACGAGCCTTTGGGAATCTCAATGTTGGTACCACGAATGATACGAGGACCGCTATTGAAGACTGCCCAACTGTTCTGAACCAGGACCAGAGGCCCTCCGTAGATTTGATGAACAATTGGTCGGTCATCAGCACCGATGAATGCCATCGAGTGTGACCATGATCCTTGTCGTTTACTGACACCGTTTTCGTCTCGTTGATTGCTAAATCCTTCGGACCCGCAAGTGTTGAAGAAGAATCCACGACCGAGAAGGTCTCGGACTTCCTCAAAGCTGTTGGCCTCCGTTGTCGTTCGGAAGAGGTTTCGAGCGAGAGCTTTGGCTAGTTCTCCGGAAGGAGGAGTCCGACCAAATTTCCCAGCGAGACTGCTTGAGTAATCTTGCAGGTCAATTCCAACGACGGGATCGTTGATTCGGAGTACCGCACCCGCTTCTCTGACCGAGACGCGAGCCGAGGACGCACAGGACCATCCGTCACCGCCATGTCGTCTGAACCAGTAGATTGCTTCGGTCGATAGGACGCCGTTCTTGATACCGAGCGGAGTGACTTCTGGAGCACGCTCAATCTTGTGGGTAATTTCATCGACCGTGTTGGCAATGACTTCCGCACAGAGCGTACCGAGATTGGCGTTCTTTTGTCCATGAGAGACGCAATCTCCTCGCTCTTGAGCAGGACCAGGAAGTGATCCGGGATAGAGCTTTTCAATCCAGATAAATGGAATGACTAGCTGACCGGCGAACTGATCTGCGAAACCGAACTGATGGGCTACTCCTTCGGCGAAAGGGATTTCAGATTCAGCACGAAGTTGTTCGACTGCTTCCGGGGACCAGATGGCTCCTCGATAACCGGATTCGTACATCCTCTGAATTTCAGCCGGCGGAAGTCGTGAGTCAGGGGCTTGAACCCAGTCACGAAATCTTTTATTATCAAGCTCTTGCATCTTAGCCTCCTCGGCAGTCTACCGCAATTTGGGCGTACTCTTTTACGAGCACTTGTCTTGGCGTCATGCCGTTTTCCATTGGAGTATCTAGGGGGATGTCTGGGGTTTCTCCAGGTTTCCCACCTAGGACTGCGGTAATCCGGTTACTGATTGGGGTATTGACGGCAGACCAGTTAGGTTCTCCGATAGCCGCTTTTAAGTCTTTGACTGCGGCTTGGACAGTTTCTCGGACTTGTCCGGTTGTTGTCAAAGACTTTGTCGTCGTTAAAAAGTCTGAGACATCTCGGAAAAAACTGGCGACTGTCCCGCGTGCTTTGTCGTCTGGTAATAGCTTTGAGAGCGTCGTATCGACGACAGGCAGTACAGGACCTGAGGGGACTACAGGCTGGGGAGTGCTGTCCTTTTTGTTGGCTAGGAAATATCCTGCGGCTCCGACGCCAACTGCTACGATCAAAGTTGCTATGAGCGTAGTAACTCCTGACTGTTGTGATGTCGGAGTTGCTGGTGAAGGATTGACTGGAGCCGGAGTTGGAACTGGGACCGGAGCAGGAGTCGGAACTACTACAACCGGAGGCGGAACCGCTGGGGTTAAATTCTCTGGGGGCTGAGGCCCGAAAACTTGATCCCAAGGCGTATACTGAGATTCTGTCATAATAAGAAACCCTTGGAAGACTCAGATCGTAACGATCGACGCTATTCGGTTTTGTCCTCTTGCAGCTTCAGATAGACACCGTGGACAACGGGGCCGATCAGTTGGCGTCCACCGAATTCAAGCGACCATTCGAGTGAGTCGCTAATCGGTAGATCAATTGGGACGATGATTTCATCCCAGACTTTGTAAAGGGCTGCGGTCAGTTCTTGCTCGTCTTTGACCGTGTGAGCGAACTCGCATCCGGCTTCGAGAAGTTCGGTGATCAAGTAACCGAATTGCTTGATCTTCGAGTAGGACTTGAAATTCGGATACTTCTTTTCGATGTCGATGACGTCGCGGATTTCTTCGTAGAGGTCTTTGTGTTCGTGCGTGTGGGTCTCGGGAGGCATTGAAGATTTCCTTGTATTGGCGGGGCTTCGTCCCCGGAGAGTTTGGAACTATCGCCGTTTATTAACTAGGCGGCTTTTGCCATCTCAACAAGTTCTTGAGCGTCTTCAAGAGTGACGGCGGTCCCTTCGGCGTAAACTTGAGGCATGATCGTCTTGGAATTTGTTCTCCAGTCGGAAGGAGAGATATTCATTTGTCGGCGAAGCATTCCCTCGAATCGGACACGCATGAGCGGTCCAGGATTGTTCAGATGAGCTTTGATTCGGTCAGCTCGTTCTTCTGGACAATTTTTGAGGAGTTCAACAATGACCGTCATGATGGCGGTGACTAATAGTGGATTCATCGTAGTACCCTTGGAGGTAAATGAAAATAGAGAGCTACCTTGCTCTCATGTTTCTTGGTTGTAACCCGATTACTTCGGATTGTTGTTTTGCATCGTTCGGACCATTTCCTGAGCCTGCTTGGTCGTGCGGGCACTACGGAGAGTTGGGTCGTGCTGGGGAAGGCAGCAAGGTTGGACAGCCTCGGTCGGGTCGGCTTCAACTACGGGTTGAACGACTTCGACAGCTTGTTCCTCTTGAGTTTCCTCAGTTTCCTCTTCTTGGACGACTTCTTCCTCAGTTTCCTCTTCTTCGAGGACTTCGTCTTCGATGACTTCGTCTTCTAATTGTTCTTCGACAGGTTTCTTACGGCGGGCCATAATAGTCTCCTATTCTTCTCTGATCGTACAAACGATTATACGATCTTTGTTGGAGGTTGTGTATTTGTAGAACGGACTTTCTTGGTCTTCACGAACAACCGTATAGACTGTACCGTCTTCTCTTTCTAGTTTCATCCCTTCATCTGGGAGAAATTGAGTAGCAGGGTTATCTGGGTCTGTCCTAAGCTCAGTGACAGAGATACCCCACCAAAATCTTTCCCCAATCGTAGTCGCCCCCATCGACGTTAAGGTCCAGGGACGTTTTTTGATTGGGGAGGCTTGGATAGGAAATTCTGTGTCTAAAGCCCTCATCAAGACTTCTTCAGTTGTCTGTTCTTCAAATCGTCTTCGATTATAGTCCAGACGTTGGTGAAATTTAGACGCCATAATCCCTCCTACGCTGGGAGTAGCCGAGCGAAGTTTAGAAGGTCTACTCCCAGCGAGGGAGACTATAGGTCATTACGGACGCTTGGCGAAGTGAGTCGCACGACGGACGTTTGTGTCGGCTCCCCCGAATCCAGGTTCGATCCGACCGAAGTAAGCGTCGCCGTTACCGGCGGCGACAAACTTGCCGGTCGCATCGTCGTAGTCGATATGGGCACCTTCGGCAAGAGTGGCACCGAGGGTGATCTCGTAGACGCCGCCTTCCTTCGCTGCTCCCATCTCGACCCCGTTGACGCCGGCCGAGTGGAGGACAAGGCAGGAATCACCCATGATGATGATGTCGCCTGCTTCGAGGTCTTCAGAAGGCACAACATCCGACCAGATCGGATCGCCTTTGACAAATCTTGCAATCACTGTATGATCTCCTAAATAAGGATTGTACGAAAAAGTTAGACGCAGGATGCTCAGACGCCAAGAAGGAGCAGAGCCTGCGTCTACACGCCGAGGATGTTAGGCGGCTCCCTTCGAGAACGCCATGAAGCGATAGTCGCCTTCATCGACGCCGAAGTCGTCGTAGGCTCGCCATTGCAGGCCGAGGACATCGAACGCTGCATCTGCCGATTCGAGGGTCGGCGAAGTGCGTCCGTTCAGGAGTGAGACGACGATTGTAGCCCCCATCGGGTTGTTTGGGTCTGCCATCATGAACCAGCCAGTCTGAGTCTGACCGGGGATAGCGGCTCCCTTGTTCAGCTTGCTGACCCGTTGCTTGATCGCCGTGTTGTTGATGAACGGCGAGACAACGTACGGGTAAAGACCAGCGTGCGGATTGTCCTTGAATTCTCGCTTCGTGCTGGAGAACGAATTCGGGAGAACAATCTCGGTTTGCTTGTAAAGCTGACGAGCTGCGATCTCGTTGTTCGTCCCTACAATGACCTTGGCGGCAGGAATCAGCATCGCCGAGTTATCGGCATCGACCTGATTGTTCCATTGCTGGGTCATCGCGGTATACCCTTCGACGCTGACGGTCGACGTGGCACCCGAGATGTAGTTCTTCCGCGAGTTGTTGGTCGGGAAAAGAGTGGCGAGGCTGCCCATCAGCAACAACCAGACCAGTTCTTCTTTGGTCTTCGCCGACTCTTCACCGAGGGCGGCCATGATCGAATTGAAGGCACCCATGTCGTCATTGATCAGATGCTTACGGTTAAGACCGACGATCTTACCGTAGGTATCCGCGGCATGGGTGTACTTGTCTTCGGTCCATCCACCCGTTTCGAGTTGACCGTCGACTCCGACCAATCGGTAGGCTCCCGACGTTCCGAGACGGTAGATGTTGTGAGGCCGGAAGTCCGACACGGGCATGGTGCGAGCAATTTCTTGCCAGGTCGTGCGAACGCCCTGATAAGCGGCCCACATCATCTTGTGCCCCGAATCCTCGAAGATCGTCGAGAGCGTCATCGTGGTCGGGCCAGATGCTTGCAGCTTACGCTGAGCGACCCGAACCGCTTCGATGAATTCCGGCGACTTACGGTTGCCGTGGTATCCGTAGCCATTGGCTTGGATATGGACAAAGTCCATCAGTTGATGAAGACTGATCCCACGGAGCTTCGGGCTGTCCGAGGCTTCGAGAACTTTTTGCTCATATTCGACTTCGTAGCCGTAGGCTTCCCCGGAGACTTCGTGGACCTTCTTACGGGGGACAATGCCCGATTGACGAGTCATCGCACACGCGAAGACTTGCGATGGCATGTCACGAATCTGCTGGACGAAATGAGCAGCCGGAGCTCGGTCAGCGTTGAAGTCCGGTTGAGCGGCAGCTTTCATCAAAGCAAGCTCCACAGCATCGACCGAGATGTCGCCGTCTTTGAGAGCGGCTTTCTTCATCGCGGACAAGGTCTTGTAGGTCTTCCCATTCAGCCTGATGCCAGCGTCGTCAGCGGCACCGAGATCGTCTTGGAACTTCATGCAGAGCAAACGGATGCCGTCCATACGGTCTTCGTCATCTGCCAGCATCTCGCGACGCTGTTGGAGAACTCGCTTGTTGTCCGAGGCGTTAATTCTCTGGGGGATGGAACGGGAGGCACGCACGGTGCCGGGTCGCTTGGCAGCGGGAGCCTTGCGGGTGGTCGTGCGAGTCTTCGTGGCGGTCGACTTCTTTGCCTTGAGAGCAGCTTGCTCGGCATTGAACATCGCACGGAGGCTCTTCTTTTGGGTTGCGGTGAGTTTCGACAACTCGAAACCCTTGCTCTTGACATATGACGCGAATGTCATGGAGTAAATCTCCTTGGTTGAGGAGTTGCGACTTGCGGCCAAAGTAGCAGACGTCTTACGGTCGGCTCCGAGGACACAAATTGTCAACTCTGCGATTGAGGTTTTGGAGGCGACGATTAACGGGCCTTTCCATTTTTTACCATTGACGACGACTCTTTCGCCTTCGTCTACGAAATATGCGTCTTCAATGTCTGCACCGATAGAAACCTGAAAAGGATACCCGTTTGCAGCATCTTCGACAAAGCCTTTGGCGATCCCCATTCCAGAGGAAGGAATGCCTTCGGCATAGATCAGGGGACCTTCAAGAGGCTCGCTTCCGGTTGATCGAGCTTTCTTGCCAAATGGGAGTAAGTATTGCTTTGTTGTGTGACCGATCCGTTTCGCGGTATCGTGGTCGGCAATGATCGGCGTGCGGGATTGTTGATATTTGCAACCGTCTAGATCGACGATTACTTTTTCTCTAAATCCTTCCGGGACCATAGGACCGCCCGTATACGCTACGAGCTTGATCGTTGCTGTTTTTCCTCCTTTCGCGGCTTGAACGTCTATTTTACCGTCAAATGTCATCCGTTGAGGAACAGTCCTCCGGGACGAACGGCATTTGATCCGCTTTCCGATTAGTCGGGCCATTCTTATCTCCGGGTGACAGCGGGACGACGGGCACGAGTTGATTTAGCTTTCTTCGGAGCAGGTTTCTTCGGAGCTGGTTTCTTAGAGTTAGGTTGTCCAGGTTTTGGAGCCTCAGCAGCTTTCTTGGCCGCTTCTCTCTCAGCTTTGACGCTGGGTAGAGTTTCTTTCCATTTCTCGTCTTCCATTACCTCTTCACGCCATGCCTCGACATCGCGATTGTAGTATTGCTCTTGAATGTCGGCATCAGTGAGGATTCTTGCCTCTTTGTACATTGTGATCGCTTGGGCGACCTTTTGCGGGTCGGTATGGTCGAGGCCGATACGGTCCCAACGCCATTCATGGATCGGGGGTTCGTATCTGAGTTCTTTGTTGTTGCGAAGTGCATCGCTGAAATAACCGTCTGTCAGAACACCCATCCGCCACCACATCGCAAGGTAGGGGTCAAGTACCTCTTCATTGCAATGCAGACGCTCGAAGTTTTGTCCTTCTTTGTAAATATGAGTATCAACTACGCCAGACGACATATTGGCGTCTTTTGACGACCCGATGGACATATTGTACGGAACGAGCAGCGGACGCATGATTTCGCGGAGAATAGCTCCGATGAATTCGTCTAGCTCGGCACCGTGAGGAGTCGCTTCCAGTTGTTTGAGACTATACCCCCACGGCAGATTCATGATCAAACCGCGGTCGATTGGGAACGTGTCGAACGGATCGTCTGTCGCGTTCTGAGTCCAGACGTTGGCATTCGGAGGCCCTTGTGTCTCGATAACTGCTGTGAGATCAGCTTGGACTTCTGCGTGCCGTAAGATCGCGAGAGTATAACGACGAAGGATAGAACAGAGTGGGAGAGAGGCAGCCGTTTCCGGAATACCTCTCACCCACCCTCGGTCCTTGCGGAACCAATGAATCATGTACTTCGCCTTGACCCATTGGCCCGTCTCCTTGAGAGCAAATAGGCGATTGAAGAAACTACCGCCGGGATGATAGCGGAGTACATGATATTCTAGAATGTTGTCTTCGTCGATAAATCGGACGCCGTCGACCTCGTTGTAGTTTGCTCCTTCTTGAGGGTAAATACCCGGAGAAGTGATTTGATCGGTTTCGTAGATTTTGACGTCAAGCGGGACTGGAATTTCGAGACGCGGGTTAATCCGCATCCAACCGAATGATTCTCCGTCTACTAACTTCGCAAGACGCATACGCCAGAGTTTCTGACGCATCTTGATTTTCTGGAATTGGATATGAAGATTGCGTTCGATCTTCCGTTTGAGGTCTTTTGGAATCCGTTCATCTGTGATCTTTAGACGGGGGCCAGTCCCGGTAAAGTCATTACAGATAGTAAGGATTGTGCCTTTAAGATAAGGATTGTTCTCAAGGACCTCATAACGGCTCCTGGAGCGGATTTTTTGTCGCACGTCCAGGGAAGCCGTCGTATTGGGGTCAAAGCGATCTGCGTTAGCCCAATGGAGTTCATTTTCTGTCGTCGTTTGGGCCGAATCATACCGTGCCTGGAGTTTTTGATTACGGTTGACCAATTGCATAATCTGCCCACGAAGATTTTGCACTTCGGCAGATTGCATTGGATTTCCATATTGATCAAGAAGTCTAGACATGGCGTCATCCTAATTTAAGAGACCGGTCGAAGATAGGAGAAGGGGGCGGCCAGAATCTCCGACCGGTCAGGCGGGTCTACGTTAAACAGTTCCTCTCGGCTTGGTTTTTGCGACCCTCATACCCCAGGGAGGGGTCTCGGGAACTGCTACTTGATTTTTGGCCGCTAACAGGTCTTTGAGGGAATGTTCCTCGACAGTACCCTCGTCTGTCGTCGTTCGCTTAGGACGTAGAGCCGCTTCAACAATATCGTCGTCTGTGATCGGTGGCATTGTAAATTCTCCGGGGGCTGAGCGGCCAAGTTAAAATGTCGCCGTTTATTAGCCAACGTGAAATTCTGTCTTAATAGTAGGGAACGGGACGGGTCTGCGTAAACACTATATTTAGGGAAGTTGGATCGAGCCAGAATTAGAAGATTTTAATTGTTCAATTTCGTATTTGAGATCCTCTACTTCTTGGATAAGACCTTCGACTTCGTCTTCTCGCATCTCGATCGTGCTGTGGGAAAGTCCGCAGTTTCGACATCTACGGTATCGTTTAGTCCGAGGGAGTTTCTTGCCTTGCCATTTTATCTCTTTCTCGAATGTCTTCGTCGTGGAGTCGTGTCGGCATCCGCAATGAGGACATCCACCTCCTGCGTTAGCCATAATTGTCTAAGTCCTCTATATCGGGAGCCCATCCTCTGGCGTCGCATTCTCGGCAGACGGGGATGCGATAAATTTTATTGTAGAGAAACTGTTTGACTACTTCAGGATCTTTTCTTCCGCAGAAGTAGCATCCTTGGTAGAACATGATATCTAGTCGTTCGTTGGCGACCGAAGTTAATCGGTAAAGATGGGTGTTGAGGACGTTGAGGGCTTCCAGACTGTATATTTTAGATTCGTAGCTCATGCAGATTTGTTTCTCCGTTTAGCGTCATACATGGCTCGAAGTGATCTAGTTTGTTTGGTTTTCTTCTCTAGCTGGATGATGCGAGGACAACAGCCTAGATAGGAGAGCATGGACATGAGGCCGTAGCTCACGTCTAGGTACTCGTTGTCGGGACCGTTCTCTCGCTCTTTCCAGAGATTTTTGGCGAGACCACGGGCTATGACTTCTTCTGGATACTCAGAGTCGCAGACTTGCTGAGCAAACATCATATGATTTTCGGGAGAAGTCTTGTATAGGCTGATTGAACTACGGGCACCAGGAGACGTACCTAGTCGTTCGAAGAGGAAATCTTTCCAAGCGTCGGTGTCGTTGGCGACGTAAGGGAAGAAGTCTGCTCCGATCTTTTCGATGAATTTGACTTTCTTGACATCCGGATTGACCATATCCTCGAATAGCCATCCAGGAGTTCGGATGTATTCGTCCATCTGCTTGTTTGTCGGAGGAAGTTGCTGGCCGAAGCAGACGTGGATGCTCCGGTCATTAAGTTCTCTGACAAGTTGCTTGATGGCGTCTGTCTCGTAGCGACCGTCGATGCCAATAGCGTCGATGCCGACTTCCGATTGGTTACCGTCTTCGAGGATTAGTTTATATGATTTCAGGAAAGTAAGGAGTTCCCGGACAGCGAAATAGATTTTCATGGCTCCGGGAGCCTTCACACGACCTTTCTTTGTGTGGACTGCGTCTTTCAGATGTTGAGGGTATCTGGCGAAGAACTCGCGTGAGATACCGTTCCAGGAGTTAGCTTGGCGTCTAGTGAAGTAAATTGAGGACACAGGAGGCCAGATTCCATAATCGGCGATGATGCCGGTGAAATCGGGAGAAGCAGCGGCGACGCCCCAGATAAGAAACTCGTCTTGAACGTCGATAAAAGCTGCTCTCTTATTTGCGTCGATTGGTATATGACCTTTCGGGATCGGAAGTTGTTTGGCTTGGAAGTCCGCCGTCGATATCATGTTGACATTGCCGATTTCGATAGATCGGCCAATGTTTTGATATTCGGCGGCAAAGGACAATGGAGACTTGATACGAAGCTCCATTGCGTTTTGTTGTGCCGAGATCGCTTGATCTTTGACGATACGTTCGCTCCAAGTGACGATAAAGTTCTCGTCCATCAACTCCCGATTGGACCTGTAGAACTCAGTAGCAAGACGATTATCGCCGTAAATGCGTAGAGAGCGTAAACGAATGTCAAGATAGTCATTCCAGGCACAAGCAGACGGCGTGTCCTTTGTAATTTCCGTATCTGTGATTCCGGGGGGCCATGAAGACACCAGTTTACAACGCTCACCGTTATAATCAGGTCGAATAGTAGGATTAACATAAGTGTCAGCGACATCATTTTCCATGATGACGGTACATGGCATAAGCACAGACACGCCAGAGTCAGGGCCGGCCAGACCTTCCACAGCCCCGTCAACCAAATTGATAAGATTGGTAACTGATATTGGGGACTTAGCTTTCTTGTCATTTTGGATATCGTCGAGGAGAATAACATCTGGACGCACTTCCTCCATTGTTACTGCATGGACTCGGTTCTCGCCGCGGAAAGAACCGTCGATGCCGATAGTGCCGATCATGCAACCGGCCGAGCGAGGGATGTAAGATTTGATTTGTTCGACCCAAACTATGGAGTCGGGATCGTGTTCGAGGTAAACTTCAGCGACTTCCCGAGGGAGGACCAAGGAGGGGTACTGGACTTCATCCATTCCCCATTCGATGAGGGTAGGCTCCTCATTAAAGAGTTGCCCCTTGGCCATATGATATCTGTTTTCAATCCGTCGGATCGGATAGGCGATCTCAGGGAAATCTCGTAGTAGCAACGGATTTCGATACCATTGCATTTTGATAGCTTTGAGAGTAGCTCTAGCGTTCCCTTGTCGTGATCCGACAAAAAATGGGAAGCGTTTATGACCATACCCTGTGCCCCAGACAATACCGCCACGGCAGATAGCGGTCTTTCCTCCGCCTCGGGGCATGGCGAGAGCGAATTTGTAGGTATTGAGAAAGACTCTTTTTGTCTTTTCGATACACTTGAGTTGGTCGTCGGACCAGTCAAGATAGAAAGTGGCGGACAGATATTCTTCGCAAAATAGTTTGAGATCAAATTTAGCGGCATTGCGTAGGTCCCAGTTAATTTGGTCGATTGGAAGAGGGGCAATGTCCCGTTCCATCCGAGTTTGTTCGTGCTGATACTTACGAGTCCGGTTAAGACGGTTCTCGTATGCTGTCAGTTTTTCTCGACCTTTATTGAAGGCTTCGGATAAACTCTCTGGGGGAGCAGGCGGGATGAGCTTGACGGAAGGCTCAGCAGGTTTCGGACGAGGTTTCTTAATCTGCTTGGCCATCGTTAGATTCCTTTGGGAAAGTCACAGCGACAGTTGAGAGCTTAATGTAGTAAGCGGTCTTGGCTTCGTAGTATTTGATCTTGGCGATCGTCAGCTGATCTGAAAGAGGTACACCGGATGCTTTTGGGACAGGGGGACGAGGTAATATCTTGGCGTTCATTCTTGGCGTCTCCTAAATTCTCTGGGGAGGGAGAAAATATGGCCTCGGCGATCGGCCTATGGGCATAGTAGGGGGCGGGCGGTGAAACGTGCAACGTAATTTAATAGGGTATGCAATACGGCTATGTTAAAGATACGAAGTGCTGTCGACGATCTTCCGCGAGTGCTAGCAGACAGGTCTGTCCAAGAGGCCAGCCTGGAGTCTCAATACGCTTTAAGGAGGCTGTCAGGCATCTGAGCGAAGCGAATATGCCGGTTAAAACCAGACTGGGTCAGAAAAGGAACGATTTTTCCGATTGGTGGC
>JACCDG010394328.1_pt1 | contig 56090 bp, 60 predicted proteins | sample 7442471 | NCBI WGS metagenome assembly JACCDG01 (sample SAMN15323444, study PRJNA562643) | freshwater metagenome | isolation source: river surface water | place: USA:Blue River Watershed | collected 2017-08-17 | reverse complement strand
AGAAAACATCGAGCAACTGCGCAGCATGTGGGTCCCGGCGCGCCGCGCCATCATGGGCCTCGGCATCGCTGCAATGGTCGCACTGGCCGTCATGTTCGTTCGTCCCGAACTGCTTGACGACCTGAAGGCGCTGTCGCCTTTTTGGGATGCCGACAGCGAACAAATGGAACAACGTGAACTGGCGTTCGCCGACATGCTGGAATTGCCACAGCGTTCGATCCCGGCCGCGGCCGTGACCGATGACGCCGTGACCGTACCATCGAGCAAAGAACAGCAACGCGTCACGAATTGGCTGGCCAAGCGCTACCGCATCGCTGGCAGCGCCAGCAAGATGCTGGTGGATGCCGCTTACGAATCCGCACAGGAAGTGAAGATCGACCCGCTGCTGATCCTGGCCGTGATGGCGATCGAATCGCGCTTCAATCCTTTCGCGGAAAGCTCGGTCGGCGCCCAGGGCCTGATGCAGGTGATGTCCAAGGTCCATCATGACAAGTTCAGCGACCACGGTGGCCTGAATGCCGTGCTGAACCCGGCGGCCAACATCCAGGTCGGCGCGCAGATCCTGAAAGACATGATCCGCCGTTCCGGCTCGGTCGAATCCGGCCTGAAGCTGTATGTCGGCGCCGGCAACATGGACTCCGACGGCGGCTATGCCGGCAAGGTGATGGCCGAGCATGCGCGCCTGCAGGCCGTGGCCGCCGGCAAGCGCGTACCGACCTTCACGCCGCCGCAGGTGAACGACAGCGTGCGTGAAGCATCGGCCGAGGTCGCGCCGCCGGCCAAGCACCACGGCGAGCACGAGCCGGCCTGACACCGCACCTCGCCGCCCAACAAAAAAGGAGCCTTCGGCTCCTTTTTTGTTGGGCGCGGCAGTCACCGCTTAACGCCGTCAGCGTTCAGGCCTTGCCGAAATAGCGGCGCAGCCGCGCGATGGCTTCCTGCAGCTTGTCCATCGACGTCGCATACGAGATGCGCAGGAAGCGGTGCGCAGCGGCACTGCCGAAGTCGAGGCCCGGCGTCAGCACGACGCCCGTCTTGTCGAGCACGTCGCGCGCCAGCTGGTCCGAATCATCGGACAGCGCACTGCAATCGGCATAGACATAGAAAGCGCCATCCGGCATCACCGGGATCTGCAGCCCCAGCGCCAGCAGTTCGGGCACCAGGTAATCCCGGCGGCGCTGGAATTCCTGCCTGCGCGCTTCGGAAATGGCCAGCGTCTCGGGGGTGAAGCAAGCCAGCGCGGCATGCTGCGCGATGCTGGACGCGCAAATGAAGAAGTTTTGCGCCAGCTTTTCGATCGCCGGCATCATCGCCGGCGGAACGACCAGCCAGCCCAGGCGCCATCCCGTCATGTTGAAGTATTTCGAGAAGCTGTTGATGACGATGACGTCTTCGCCCTGCGACAGCGCCGTCTGCGGCGCATCGCCATAGCTGATGCCCTGATAAATTTCGTCGACCAGCGCAAAACCGCGATGGCGACGCACCACGTCCAGCGTACGCGCCAGTTCATCGGGCAGGATCGTCGTGCCGGTCGGGTTCGACGGCGACGCCAGCAGTACGCCGCGCGTGCGCTCGGTCCAGTGCGACTCGACCATCGCGGCAGTCAGCTGGAAGCGCTGTTCCGGGCCGCTCGGGATCAGGACCGGCTTGCCGTTGAAGGCGGCAATGAAATGGCGATTGCACGGATAGCTGGGATCGGGCATCAGTACTTCGGCATCACGCTCGACCAGTGCCGCACAGGCCAGCAGCAAGGCTGCCGACGCGCCTGCGGTGACGACGATGCGTTCGGCCGGCACGACAACGCCAAATGCCTGTTGATAGTGCCCCGAAATTGCCGCGCGCAGCTCGGGCAAGCCGAGTGCGGCGGTATAGCGCATCGCGGCGCCCGAATCGAGCGCCTTGCGCGCCGCATCCAACACGGGTTGCGGCGGCAGGAAATCAGGCTCTCCTATGCACATCGGAATCACCGAGCGTCCCGCCTTCTCAAGCTCGGCGGCGCGTTTGAGCACTTCCATCACATGGAAAGGTTCGATCTCATCAAGGCGGGCAGCGAGCGAGTAATCCATGCAGGCGATCTGTGAAAGCGCTTCAGGAAAGCTGGGGGCAGATGCAAGACCGGGCGACCGGCCTTGCGCCATCAGCGGGCGGCGTTGACTTCGGTAGCGCGCACGGACGCGGCCAGCTTGTCGAGCACGCCGTTGACGTACTTGTGGCCATCGATGCCGCCGAAGGATTTGGTCAGCTCGACCGCTTCGTTGATCACCACCTTGTACGGAATCTCGAGGTGGTGCTTCAGCTCATAGGCGCCGATCAGCAGCGCCGCATGTTCGACCGGCGACAGCTGATCGATGCCGCGGTCGATCAGCGGGACCAGTTCTTCGCGCAGGCTGGCGGCATCGCGGATCGCGCCATGCAGCAGCGCGTCGAAATGCTCGGTGTCGGCCTTGTCGAAGCCGTGCGCGTCGCGGATGTGCGCGTCAATGGCGCCCGAGTCCTCGGCATTCAGCAGCCACTGGTACAGGCCCTGCAGCGCGAATTCGCGCGCGCGATGGCGCGGCGTGCGGGTCTTGTTGGGATTGGCGTGTTGCGATTTGCTGCTCATTCTTGACCTTGCTTGTTTACTCGTCGTCGGCGCCGTCGGCCAGTTCTTCCATCGCGGCGACCAGGTTGGCCATTTCCACCGCCGCACGCGCGGCTTCGGCGCCCTTGGTGGCCATGCGCACCTCGGCCTGCTCGTCGTTTTCGGTGGTCAGCACCGCATTGGCGATCGGGATGCCGAAATCAAGGCCGATGCGGGTGATGCCCGCGCCGGATTCGTTCGACGCCAGCTCGAAGTGGTAAGTCTCGCCGCGGATCACGGCGCCCAGCGCGACCAGCGCGTCGAACTGGCCGGACTCGGCCATCTTCTGCAATGCCAGCGGGATCTCCAGTGCGCCCGGCACGGTCACCAGCAGCACATCCTGGTCTTCGACGCCGAGGTGCTTGAGCTCGGCCACGCAGGCCGCGGTCAGGCCGTGGCAGACGTCTTCATTGAAGCGCGCCTGGACGATGCCGACACGCAGTCCGCTGCCATCGAAATCCGGTTCGTAAGTGCCTACGCTCATGCTTCCTCCTGGGTCGTACGCTTGATTGAATGAGGGGTTCGTGGTCCGACGCTCACTGCGAAGGGCTGGCCTGGTAGCCGGTCACTTCGAGATTGAAGCCCGTCATCGACGGCATTTTGCGCGGGTTGGCCAGCAGCTTCATCTTGCGCACGCCGAGCTCGCGCAGGATCTGCGCGCCGATGCCGTAGGTACGCAAGTCCATGCGCGCCGCACGCGGCGGCGTCGCGGGCTGCTGGTGATTGTCCGACTGCGCCAGCGCGCTGAACTGCGCAAACATCTGGTCGGCCGATTCTTCGCAATTGAGCAGCACGATCACGCCGCGCGGCGACGCCTGGATGGCGGCCATCGCCGCAGCCATGTTCCACGAGTGCGTCGTGGCCCTCGTCTCTAGCATGTCCAGCACCGACACCGGCTGGTGCACGCGCACCAGCGCCTCGAGCTCGGGCTCGATGTCGCCATGCACCAGCGCCAGGTGGGCGCCGCTGCTGGGCTTGTCGCGGAAAGCGATCGCGTGGAAGCTGCCATGCGCGGTGTGCATCTCGCGCTCGGCAACGCGTTCGACGATGCTCTCGGTCTGGCTGCGGTAATGGATCAGGTCGGCAATGGCGCCGATCTTCAGGCCATGGGTCTGCGCGAGCTCGATCAGGTCAGGCAGGCGCGCCATGGTGCCATCGTCTTTCAGGATCTCGCAGATCACGGCCGCCGGCGTCAGTCCGGCCAGCTCGGCCAGGTCGCAGCCAGCCTCGGTATGGCCGGCGCGCATCAGCACGCCGCCCTTCTGTGCACGCAGCGGGAAGATATGGCCCGGCTGCACGATGTCGGACGGCTTCGCGTTGCGGGCCACAGCCACCTCGATGGTGCGCGCGCGGTCGGCGGCGGAAATGCCGGTCGTGACGCCCTCGGCGGCTTCGATCGATACCGTGAAATTGGTGCCGAAGGACGTGCCGTTGCGGGTGGTCATCATCGGCAGTGCGAGCTGCTCGCAGCGCTCTTCGGTCAGCGTCAGGCAGATCAGGCCGCGGCCGAAGCGGGCCATGAAGTTGATCGCTTCGGGCGTGACGAATTCGGCAGCCAGCACGAGGTCACCCTCGTTCTCGCGATCTTCCTCGTCGACGAGGATGACCATGCGGCCGGCGCGCAGCTCGGCAATGATTTCCTTGGTGCTTGAGAGTGACATGGGGGGCGTTTCCGGAAAGGTCGGCCATTTTAAAGGATTTCCCGCACGGGCCCGCGGTTCTCGAGCGCATGCCAATGTACTAAGAGCCTGGCCCGTCAGGTCGATGGCAACGGGGCGCGACGCGGCCAGAGCCTAACGAGACAGGTGCTGAGCCGGCCCGTGAGGCCGGCCGTGCGGGACTTGCAGGCCGTGAACCAGCGGCATCGGCTGCCGGGCAAGGGCTGCCGGGGCAGCGACGTCGGCTTCAGCGGGCCAGGCTGGTGGCCGACAGCATGCGCTCGACGTAGCGCGCGATCAGATCGACTTCGAGGTTCACGCGGCTGCCCGGCTTCAGGTGCTTGAGCGTCGTGACGTCGATGGTGTGCGGGATCAGGTTGATGGAGATCGTGCAGCCCGCTGCGCTATCGCTGACGCTGTTGACCGTCAGCGATACGCCGTTGACCACCACCGAACCCTTGTAGGCCAGGTACTTCGCCAGCGAGGCCGGGGCGAGGATCTCGAGCTTCCATGACTCGCCGACCGGCGCGAAATGCGTGACCTCGCCCAGTCCGTCGACGTGGCCCGATACCAGATGGCCCCCAAGGCGCTCGGCCAGCGTCAGCGCCTTTTCCAGGTTCACCTCGCCGGGCGCGTCCAGGCCCACGGTGCAGTTGAGGCTCTCGCGCGAGACATCGACCGTGAAGCTGTCGGCGGTCTTGCTGATGACGGTCATGCACGCGCCGTTGATCGCGATCGAATCGCCGAGCGCGACATCGGCCAGCGGCAATGCGCCCGCATGCACATGCAGCCGCACGCCGGCATTGCCGTCATGGCCCAGGGGTTCGAGGGAGGTGATGCGGCCCAAAGCCGCGACGATGCCGGTGAACATGAATGGAATTCCGTAAAAAAATCAGTCGGGTTGCGTGGTCGTGTGTCCGAGTCGGTGGCCGTCAGTGGCCGGGTCGCGGCAGCACGCGCGCGCGCAGCCTGAGATCGGGCCCAAGCCGCGCGACGTCGATGAATTCAAGTCCGATGCGGCCGGACAGGTCCTGCAACTCGGGCAGATTGGCCAACCCCTGCGCCGGCCCCAGCAGGCAAGGCGCGACATACAACAGCAGTTCGTTCACGCAGCCTGCGCGCAGCAGCGAGCCATTCAGTTTGGTGCCGGCCTCGACATGCAACTCGTTGATCTGGCGGCGTCCAAGTTCGCGCATCAGCGCATCGAGGTCGACCTTGCCGGACCTATTCGGCAGCACGATCACCTCGTTACCGGCGGCACGGAGCACGGCCTCGCGCTGCTCATCATGCCGGGCGGCGAAGATCCAGCTGCCACCGCCATCCAGCACCCTGGCTGACGGCGCGATGTCGAGCTTGCTGTCGACAATGATGCGGCGCGGCTGGCGCGGCGTATCCACCGCGCGCACATTGAGCTGCGGGTCATCCTGCTGCACGGTGCCGATGCCAGTCAGTATCGCGCAGGCTTGCGCACGCCATGCGTGTCCATCGTCGCGCGCAGCCGCCGACGTGATCCACTGGCTGGCGCCATTCGGCAGTGCGGTGCCGCCGTCGAGGCTGGCGGCGATCTTCATCCGCACCCAGGGGCGGCCGTGCTTCATCCGGTGCAGGAAACCGATGTTGAGGTCGGCCGCTTCGGCGCCGAGCATGCCGATATCGACGGTGATGCCCGCTGCGCGCAGGCGAGCCACGCCCTGCCCTGCCACCAGCGGATTCGGGTCTTCCAGCGCGGTGACCACACGCGCGATGCCGGCGGCGACCAGCGCGTCGCAGCAAGGCGGGGTGCGTCCGTGGTGGCTGCAAGGCTCGAGGGTCACGTAGGCGGTCGCACCGCGCACATCGACGCCACGTGCAGCGGCGTCCTGCAAAGCATGCACTTCGGCATGCGCCTGCCCGGCCGGTTGCGTATGGCCGCAGGCGATGACGTGACCGTCGCGCGCGATCACGCAACCGACGCGCGGGTTCGGGGTGGTGATGTAGAGGCCCTTGCGCGCTTCATCGAGCGCGGCGCGCATGCCTGCCATGTCGTTCGCAATGTGCATGACGAGCATTCTAGCAAGCGGCACCGTCGCGATCCGGGTCGCAGCTGCGCACCCTGCCCAGAAAACCCAGCACGAGCTTGCGCCGCTCGCTGCCATGCCGAAAAATGAAATGTCCGAATTGCGATTGCAATGCACTGGATGCGGTGCGCGGACGCCCACCGGCACCGAAGGCCAGGTAGGCGCGCTTGCCATCCGTGAGCTCGGCCGACACCTGCAGCGCTGCCGCCGGCCGGAAGCCGGCGTGCAGCACCGTCTCGCCGGGATCGGCGCGCTGGTTGTTGTTGGCGTCGACCAGCACGACCCAGCCTTGCTGCCAATCGTCGTCGACAACCGGCACGATATCGGTGCGCTGCGCACGCTGCATCGCATGCAGCCGTGCGGCCTGTATCGCCGCCCGCAGCGCGCCAACGGCCGCATTTACGTGAACCCGATCAAACAGCCCCGCCATCGATGAGGTCGCCTGCGTCGCCAAGGCCATGATTAGCGAGACGCACAGCAGCGCCTCCGCCAAGCCCAGGCCATGCGCGTGTCGTCGCGCGCGCATCCGTGCGAACGGGCACCGTACAGGCGTATGACGAGGGGATTGACAGACATCGGCGCGCACGCGGCTCTCCGCGACAGATCGGTACGCAATGTTTCGCAGGCTTCGTCGGCAAAGGGATGAAAATTAGCCTGACGCTAATGGTGTTTGCCCGGCGCCAGGGAAACCCAGGCGATGGGCTGCAGCGCGGCCATGGCCGACATCGGCAGGTACGGCCCAAGGGGACCGGCACTCAGACAGCTTTGGACTTGCGGCCCTTGGTATCCGCGTCGAATTCGTCAATCGCCTCGCGGAACTCGGCCACGTCTTCGAAGCTGCGGTAGACGGAGGCAAAGCGGATGTAGGCGATCTTGTCGAGGCGCTTGAGTTCGCGCATCACCAGTTCACCGATCTGGCCCGACAGGATCTCGCGCTCGCCGGACGAGCGGAGCTTTTCTTCGATGCGCTGTATCGCGGCATCGACCGCATCGGCCGACACCGGCCGCTTGCGCAGCGCCAGCATCAGGCTGGCGCGCAGCTTGGCCGGTTCGAACTCGGTACGGCTGCCATTTTTCTTGACGATGACGGGCATCGCCAGTTCGATGCGCTCGTAAGTGGTGAAGCGCTTGTCGCACGCGCCGCAACGGCGACGGCGGCGAATGCTGTCCCCTTCTTCCGAGGCCCGTGTGTCGAGCACATGGGTGTCTTCGCTATGGCAGAAGGGGCAGCGCATTCGCCGGTCTCCGATCAGGTCAGTGCGGCGTCAGTCAGGCGTTATGCCTGATAGACCGGGAAGGCGTCGGTCAGCTGCTTGACCTCGGCCTTCACGCGCTCGATGGTGGCCGCGTCATGCGGGTTGTCGAGCACGTCGGCGATCAGGTGGCCGACTTTGGTCGCTTCGGCTTCCTTGAAGCCGCGCGTGGTCATCGCCGGGCTGCCGAGGCGGATGCCAGAGGTCACGAAAGGCTTTTCCGGGTCGTTCGGGATGCCGTTCTTGTTGCAGGTGATGTGCGCGGATCCGAGGATGGCTTCGGCTTCCTTGCCGGTCATCTTCTTGGCGCGCAGGTCGACCAGCATCACGTGCGATTCGGTGCGACCCGAAACGATGCGCAGGCCACGCTCGATCAGTGCCTTGGCCAGTGCGTCGGCGTTCTTCACCACTTGCTGCTGGTAGGCCTTGAACTCCGGGCTCAACGCTTCCTTGAACGCGACCGCCTTGCCGGCGATCACGTGCATCAACGGGCCGCCCTGCAGGCCGGGGAAGATCGCGCTGTTGATCTTCTTCGAGATCTCTTCGTCGTTGGTCAGAATGATGCCGCCGCGCGGGCCGCGCAGGCTCTTGTGCGTGGTCGAGGTCACGACGTCGGCAAAGGCCATCGGGTTCGGGTAGACGCCACCGGCGATCAGGCCAGCGTAGTGCGCCATGTCGACCATGAAGTACGCGCCGACATCTTTGGCCACCTTCTGGAAACGCGCCCAGTCGATCTTCAGCGCATACGCGGAGGCGCCGGCGATGATCAGCTTGGGTTTGTGCTCGTGCGCGAGCGCTTCCATCTTGTCGTAGTCGATCGCTTCGTTGGCGTCGAGGCCGTAGGAGACGACCTTGAACCACTTGCCCGACATGTTGAGGGCCATGCCATGGGTCAGGTGGCCGCCTTCGGCCAGCGACATGCCCATGATGGTGTCGCCCGGGTTCAGCAGCCCGAGCAGCACCGCCTGGTTGGCCTGCGAGCCGGAGTTGGCCTGCACGTTGGCGAAATTGGCGCCGAACAGTTCCTTCAGGCGGTCAATCGCCAGCTGCTCGGCGATGTCGACGAATTCGCAGCCACCGTAATAGCGCTTGCCCGGATAGCCTTCGGCGTATTTGTTCGTCAGCTGAGAGCCCTGGGCTTCCATCACGGCCGGCGACGCATAGTTCTCCGACGCGATCAGCTCGATATGGTCTTGCTGGCGCTGGTTTTCCTTCTGGATTGCCGACCACAGGTCCGGGTCGACATTGGCAATCGTGTGCTGTTTCGAAAACATCAAATAGGCTCCAATCGGTGTGGAAAGTCTGGATTCTTCGCAGGGAGGCCGGGATCGGCGATGACGCCACGCCGGCAAGCCCATGCGCCAACCTCGCGGTCGGTTCACAACAGGTGCCCAGGCGTACGGCGGTACTGAAGAAGACATCCCGCGCTCCCCGGTGGGCTCCCACCTGCCGCTACAGTCGAACGACCGTGCGGTTTTGCGCCAGTTACGCGAGACAAAATGACAAGCGATTTTAGTGGACGGCGCCTGTTTCAGCAAGGACTGCGGCTTGGCCGGCCACCGGCCAAAACCCGCATTTCAGCTAAAATTGCGGCGATCCAGAACCAGCCAGCAATCCTCTTCCCCGGAGTCTTTTCATGATCGTACTGGTGACCGGCGCAAGTTCCGGTTTCGGCGCAGGCATCGCGCGCAAATTCATACAGGCCGGCCACCGCGTGATCGCGGCGGCACGCCGCACCGACCGCCTGGCCGCACTGGCCGCCGAGCTTGGCCCGCAGCTGCTGCCGGTCGAGCTGGACGTGACCCGCCAGGCCTCGATCGATGCGATGCTGGCCGCGCTGCCGGCCGACTGGCAGGCCATCGACGTGCTGGTCAACAATGCCGGCCTCGCACTAGGCCTGCAACCGGCACAGGGCGCCGACCTCGACGACTGGGACACCATGATCGCCACCAACTGCCAGGGCCTGGTCCACATGACACGTGCGCTGCTGCCGCAGATGGTCGCGCGTGGCAGCGGCACCGTCATCAACATCGGCTCGGTCGCCGGCAGCTACCCCTACCCGGGCGGCAATGTGTACGGCGCGACCAAGGCCTTCGTCGACCAGTTCACGCTGAACCTGCGTGCCGACCTGATCGGCACCGGCGTGCGCGCGACCAATATCGCGCCCGGCATGGCCGGCGGCACCGAATTCTCCAATGTCCGCTTCAAGGGCGATGACGCCGCTGCCGCCAGGGTCTACCAGGGCATCGTCGCACTGTCATCCGAAGACATCGCCGAAGCCGCCTACTGGGTCGCCACCCTGCCGGCGCACGTGAACATCAACCAGATCGAAATGATGCCGACCTGCCAGGGCTTTGCGCCGTTCGCCGTCAAGCGCGAGGGCTGATGGAATCCGGTTTTCGCTGGCCGTTGCGGGTCTATTACGAAGACACCGATGCCGGCGGCATCGTCTTCTATGCGAATTACCTGAAATTCTTCGAGCGCGCCCGTACCGAATGGCTGCGTGCGGCCGGCATCAACCAGCAGATGCTAGCCGAACAAGAGCAAAGGATATTCGTGGTCAAAAGTACGGCCATCGATTACCATGCCCCGGCGAAATTGGATGACCGACTGGAAATCACCGTCAGCATCAAAAAGCTCGGCCGCGCCTCGGTGGAATTCATGCAAGAAGCCTGGTGCACAGGCCATGGCAGCGGTGACGACGGCCAGCCGCAGCTGTTGTGCAGCGGCGGCATACGGGTCGGTTGCGTCGATGCGCTGGCCTTGAGGCCGGCACCGATCCCGATGGCCGTGCATGAATGCATTTCGCTTTTTGCCGGCATGCCGGCGTCCGGCTGACGAGGCAAGGCACGCCATCCCGAAGCGACACGAACAACACTCACCTACCCGCCCACAGCGACTGCCATGACCGTCACCCAAGACTTGTCCTTCGTTACCCTGATCACGAATGCCTCGCTGCTGGTGCAGCTGGTGATGGCGCTGCTGCTGTTTGTCTCGGCGATGAGCTGGACCTACATCTTCCGCAAGATGTTCGCGATCCGCAATGCGACCGCGCAGACCACCGAATTCGAAAATGCCTTTTGGTCCGGCGCCAACCTCAATGCCTTGTATGAAGAAGTGACCGCCACCCGCCGCCGCCACGGCAGCAATGGTGCGCTCGAGCGCATCTTCGAGGCCGGCATGGAGGAATACCGCAAGGCGCGCCTGTCATTCTCGGGCAAGGATGTCGATACCAGCGCGCTGCTCGACGGTGCCCGGCGCGCGATGCGCGCCGCTTACCAGCGCGAAATGGATGCGCTCGAGTCCCACCTCGCCTTCCTGGCGTCGGTCGGCTCGGTGTCGCCGTATGTGGGCCTGTTCGGCACCGTGTGGGGCATCATGAATTCCTTCCGCGGACTGGCCAATGTGCAGCAGGCCACGCTGGCAGCCGTCGCGCCCGGCATCGCCGAAGCGCTGGTGGCCACCGCCATCGGCCTGTTTGCCGCAATCCCGGCGGTGGTGGCCTACAACCGCTACTCGCATGACATCGATCGCCTCGCGATCCGTTTCGAGAGCTTCATCGAAGAATTCTCGAACATCCTGAACCGCCAGGCACGCTGACATGGGAAGCTCTTCGTCCATGCGCGGCGGCCGCACCCGCAAATTCAAGGCGGAAATCAACGTCGTGCCCTACATCGACGTGATGCTGGTGCTGCTGGTGATCTTCATGGTGGTCGCGCCGCTGACCCCGCCCAACACCATCGACCTGCCCAAGGCCGGCCGCTCGACGCAGCCGCCGGTCGACTACATCGAAATCGAACTGCAGGCTGACGGCGCTGCCAGCGTCGGCATCCACGGGCAAAGCTTTAAGACCGTGAAAGGCCGCGAGCAGCTCGGCCAGCGGCTGGCCGACATCAACAAGGCGCATCCCGAACTGCCGCTGATGATCTCGGCCGACAAGAACATCAAGTACGACGACGTGGTGCAGACCATCACGCTGGCCAACAAGACCGGCATCTCCCGTGTCGGCCTCGCGACCCGCTGAGCGCCACGCCCGGCATCGTCCACCCAGCCACCCCAGCCACACTTGCCCAGCCTGAGCGAACCGACTTGAACGCCATCGAGAACGAGTCCGCCGTCCCGTACCGCGTGCCGCCCGAGCCGGGCCGCATGCGCGCGTTCGGCCTGGCGCTGATGATGCACCTGCTGCTGCTGGGTTTCCTGTGGATCGGCGTCTCGTGGCAGAACGTCACGCCGGTCGCCGTCGAGGCCGAGATCTGGAGCCCGACCGCCCGCACCGCCGCGCCGCCGCCGCCCGAGCCGACACCCGCACCGCAACCCGCCAAGCCTGAACCGGTGAAGCCCGAGCCGGTCAAGCCGCCGCCCAAGCCGGTGGCCGAGCCCGTCAAGCCCAAGCAGCCGGATCCCGATATCGCGCTCGAGAAGGAAAAGAAGCGCAAGGAACTGGAGAAGAAGCTCGCCGAGGAAAAGGCCGAGCGCACGAAAGAGCTGGAGAAAAAAGAGCTCGAAAAGAAAGAGCTGGAAAAGAAACGCCTGGCCGACGAGCAGGAAAAGAAGAAGCTCGCAGAACAGGAAAAGAAAATTCAGGCGGAAGAGCAAAAGCGCAAGCAGGACGAAGCCGCGGCCGAAGAAAAGAAGAAGCAAGCGGAAGAAAAGAAAAAGCAGGCCGAAGAGCAGCAGCGCAAACAGGAAGAGCAACAGGCCGAACAACGGCGCAAGAAGCAGCGTGACGATGACCTGAAGCGGCTGCAGGCGCAGGCGGGCGATGGCACCAGTGGCGAGGCCGAGCGTTCGGCAGCCCCGAAGGTGAGCGCTGGTTATGCACAAAAGATCGGGAAAATGATCAAAGACGCTACAATTATGCCGCCGCTGACCGAGATCTCTGGCAACCCCGCAGTCGAGTATGAAATCTCGCTGCTGCCCGACGGTAGCGTGGGCAATGTGCGACTCCTGCGTTCCTGCGGCATTACCGCGTTCGACCAGGCCGTGCGCCGGGCCATTGAACGGGCCGCCCCCTATCCGCAGGATGCGGCGACGGGCAAGGTGCCGTCCAGCCTGGTCATCTCGCACCGGCCCAAGGATCACTGACGAGCCGCCCGGCACCATCGAATTAAGGACGACCGATACCCGATGAAACGCACTTTCCTGAAGTTTGTCGCCGTCGCCACTGCAGCTGCCTTACCCCTGTTCGCTCCCATCGCCGCCCATGCGCAATTGCGCGTGGAGATTGCCGGCGTCGGCGCCAACCAGATTCCCATCGCCGTCGCCAATTTCGCCAACGAGCAAGCCGGCGAGCAGGCGGTGCATGCAATCGTTCGCGCCGACCTTGAGCGCAGCGGCGTGTTCCGGCTGGTCGACGCCCGCGACATGCTGTCCGAGAAGAGCGCCGTCGATACTGCCAGCTGGAAGGCACGCGGTGCCGACGCGCTGGCCGCTGGCAGCATCACGCGCATGGCCAACAGCCGCATCGACGTCCGCTACAAGCTGACCGACACCGTGCGCGGCGGCGAACTGTCGGCCCTCGGCCTGACCGTGCTCGACCAGTTCTCGCGTCTGGCAGGGCATCGCATCGCCGACGACATCTTCGAAAAACTGACCGGCGTGCGCGGCGCGTTTGCGACCCGCATCGCCTACGTCGCCAGGAGCGGCAGCGAATACCGGCTCGAGATCGCCGACTCCGACGGCGAGAATGCCTTCGTCGCGCTGCGCTCGAGCGAACCCATCATCTCGCCCACCTGGTCGCCGGACGGCGCGAAGCTGGCCTATGTGTCCTTCGAATCAAAGAAACCGGTGATCTACGTGCAGGAACTGGCAACCCGCAAGCGCGTCGCGGTAGCCAACTTCAAGGGCAGCAACTCGGCACCGGCATGGTCGCCCGACGGCCGCCGGCTGGCGATTGCACTGTCGCGTGACGGCCGTACCCAGATCTACCTGATCAACGCCGACGGCAGCGACCTGCGCCGCCTGACGCAATCGGACTACATCGACACCGAACCCTGCTTCTCGCCCGACGGCCAGAGCATCTACTTCACCAGTGACCGCAGCGGCGGACCGCAGGTGTACCGGATCAACATCGACGGCGGCGACCTCAAGCGCGTCACCTTCAGCGGTTCTTACAATATTAGCCCTGTGATATCGCCAGACGGTAAAATGCTGGCCTATGTCTCGCGGCGCGAGGGTCGTTTCCAGGTTTTCGTTCTTGATTTGATAACAAATCAGGAAACCCGCCTGTCCGACACCGCGCGCGACGAGTCGCCGAGCTTTGCTCCGAACGGCCGCTACATCATGTATGCCAGCGATGCCGGCGGACGCGGCAGCCTTACCGTGGTGGCCACTGACGGCAGCGCCCGGTACAACCTGTCTGCGAAAGCCTCGAACGTCCGTGAACCGGCATGGGGCCCGTTCACGAAATAAGTTTTAGCGAAATAAATGCCTTCGACAAGGATGCAGCGTTCCATGAAAATGCTGCGCGATTCGAATGGCGTGATGCACGAATTTTACCAACCAGGGGAGTAATACCATGCGTGGATTCAAACTGATCGCGGCCATCGCCGCACTGGCAGCCGTGCTGTCGGCCTGTTCGACCGTCAAGCTCGACGAGCCGGCGGCCGTCGAAGATCGTGCCGGCAAGGCACCGTCGAGCAGCTCGTCGTCGTCCCAGACCGGCGCCGGCAATGCGGGCAATACCGGCAATGCCAGCGACGCCGGCAAGAATGCCAAGTCGAATGATCCCCTCGACGACCCGGCCAGCGTGCTGGCCAAGCGCAGCGTCTATTTTGACCTCGACAAGTACGACATCAAGGACGAGTTCAAATCGGTGATCGAGGCCCACGGCAAGTATCTGGCCAGCCACCCGACCCGCAAAGTCATCATCCAGGGCAATACCGATGAGCGCGGCGGCAGCGAGTACAACCTGGCACTGGGCCAGAAGCGTGCCGAATCCGTGCGCCGTGCACTGGCAGCCGCTGGCGCGAAGGATGGCCAGATGGAAGCCATCTCGTTCGGCAAGGAAAAGCCGAAGGCAAGCGGCAGCAGCGAAGCCGCGTGGGCTGAAAACCGCCGCGCCGATCTCGCCTATTGATCACGGCGATGAAAGCTTCCTTGAAAGCCGCAAGCGCCGCCGCCATGGCGGCGCTTTTTCTTTTGGCGCCGCTGCATGCGCGGTCGGCGATCTTTGAAGATGACGACGCGCGCCGCGAGATCCTGAAACTGCGCAAGCAGTTCGACGAACTCAACGGCCGCATCGATGGCAGGCTCGCGCCGCTCGCCAAGCGCCTCGACGACAAGGCCGACACCAAGGCCGTGCTCGACGTCGCCACCGAGATCGAGAAGCTGCGCGGCGAGATGGCCACGCTGCGCGGACAGATCGAAGTACTCGGCAACGAACTGACGAATGCGCAGCGTCGCCAGAAGGACTTCTACAACGACCTCGACCAGCGCCTGCGCAGCCTCGAACCGAAGCAGGTCTCGGTCGACGGCAAGGATGCCGAAGTGTCGCCGCCGGAGCAGAAGGCTTACGAGGCAGCCGTCGCGCTGTTCAAGTCGGCCAACTACAGCGGTGCGGCACAATCGCTGTCGTCCTTCCTGCAGCGCTTCCCGCAGTCGGCCTATCTGCCGCAGGCTTACTTCTGGCTCGGCAGCAGCCACTTCGCATTGCAGGACTGCGTCAATGCGATCCCGGCTTACCAGACTGTCGCCACCCGCTTCCCGATGAGCCTCAAGGCTGCCGATGCGCTGCTCAACATCGCCAGTTGCCAGCTCGACCTGAAGGACACTGCGGCCGCACGCGAAACCCTGGGACTGCTGATCAAAAAATATCCGGCATCACCGGCCGCGGCCACCGGCAAGGAAAGGCTGGCCGACATCAAGTAATCGCGCGCAATGATGCTTGCTGTTTGCTTCGATACGAGATTTAAAGAACAAGCATGCATGGCATTTGACACACGAAGAATTACGCGTATATAATCTTGGTCTTTCGGGTCGTTAGCTCAGTTGGTAGAGCAGCGGACTTTTAATCCGTTGGTCGCAGGTTCGAGTCCCGCACGACCTACCAGAAAAATCAAAGGCTTGGATGAGAAATCATCCAGGCCTTTGTCGTTTCTGCCCTCCGTGTCACCGCTATGTCAGCGGCTTCAACAAAGCGTCCCGCCAACTCCGATGAACTGCGGTTCATTGAGATGCACTCGCAATGCCATTCGATTGGCTGTGCGTTTGTATGGGGATGCGACGGTCAAGCGGATGAAGCAGATATTCAACGCTCCGCTGAATGACGCCGCCATGGCGGAGATCGTCGATCATCTCGTCAAAACCTACGGCAACGAGCAATCAAAATAATTCCCAGTGGCTGCTGAATTCACAGGCAGTGCATGAGATGATCCGGGGCGGCAATTCAACAAGAAAAGCTAAAAAGGAGACTGCTTTGACGATCAGCCTGTACGACGCCCTGATCCCGAATTGGCAACAGACGCTGGGTGCGTTGGCCAAACTTCTGGACAAGGCACAAACGCACTGCGCCAGTGACAACCTGCCGGATTCGGCACTCACCGGCGCGCGCCTTGCGCCCGACATGTTCCCGCTGTCGTTCCAGGTCAAATCTGCGGTCGTGCATTCGATCGGCGCCATCGCTGCGGTCAGGAAAGGCGTATTTTCGCCAGATCGCTCGCCCGCCCCGGACAATCTCGCTGATCTGAAGGCGATGGTCACCCTGGCCATGGATGAGCTGAGCAAAGTCAGCGACTCGGAAATCAGTGCTTTCATCGGGAATGACATGCGTTTCGAAGCCGGCGAGCGGCGCATGGACTTCACCGCCGAAAATTATCTGCTGTCGTTTGCACTGCCGAACTTTTACTTCCACGCCGTCACTGCTTACGACATCCTGCGCAACCAGGGCATTTCGATCGGCAAGGTCGACTTCCTCGGACAGGTTCGAAAGAAATCCTGATCCTGCGGTTCTTGCTCGGTCCCCGAGCGGCCCGCCATCAACGACAAAGGCCCGGATGAGCCATCATCCGGGCCTTTGTTCATGCAGGCGCGTTCACGCCAGCGTCTTCACTTCATCATTGCAATGCGCTATTCCGATTTGGCTTAGCCGCCGCTTCACGCTTCCGGCTTGGCGGCATTGAACCTGCCGTTGATCCATTCGCCTTTTTTGGCAGGACGGCCATCGGCATAGGTCTCGACGCCCTGCCCGCTCTTGATGCCGTTGACGAACTGTCCTTTATAGCGATCGCCGTTGTGGTGCAGGTAAACGCCTTCACCATGCGGCTGGCCATTCACCACCTGACCCTTGTATTTGCTCCCGCTGGAGAACGTCAGCGTTCCTTCGCCGTCGAGCTTGTCCTGATTGAAGTCACCGACATAGACATCGCCATTCGCAAACATGAACGTTCCGCGTCCATGCTGCCGGTCTTGTTCATAGCGGCCTGAATACTTGTCGCCATTGGCATAGAAGTATTCCCCCTTGCCGTGATATTTCCCGCACTCGAACTGGCCCTCATACCGATCGCCGGTCGCATACGTGAAGATACCTATCCCGTGATACTGGTGATCCTGAAATTCCCCGACATAGGAATCGCCATTAGCGAATTTCAGGGTGCCGGTACCGATATATTCATCACCCGACATCTCGCCGGTGTACTGGTCACCATTCGGGTACCTGATGGTTGTCATGGTTTGCTATTCCGTCGATACAGCTGAATGAAAGTCCCAAAGTCCTGAATGCGGCGGTGATGCGCGCCTTGGCCGGTAGGGTCGTCAGATTTTCGATGGGCAGTGTATTACACAACAACAGAATTAAGCCAAAACCACCAGAGATTACATATATTTAATGTAATAACTGACCGCCAGGGCGGTCTGTCGCGGGAACCATCACCACTCAAGCCGGAAACCCTGATGCTCGCATCGGGGCTTTGTCACCTCAACCGATCGATGTGGCTTGGCTTGGATCGCTGCCAGCACGCCACACCTCGCCGTCCTCTTGTTCCAATCGATACCGCCACGGCGTGCAGCACCACCAGAAAAATTCCGGACAAAGCCGCCAAAGATATCTTTGCATCTTTTTTGATATATCATCTTATGAATGGCAAAGACGTCGTCAAGCGCTTACGGGGCGAAGGCTGGCAATTGTCCAGGATACAGGGCAACCACCACATCCTGACAAAAAACGGGCGCGCCGTTCCGGTGCCTGTCCATGGCAGCCGCGACCTCGGGCCCAGCTTGCTGGCGGCGATCAGCCGGCAGACCGGCGTCAAGCTGAAGTAAGGAGAGACACTATGGAAATTACCTATCCCGCGCGAGTACGCGAACAAAGCGACGGCTACTTCGTCGAATTTGTCGACCTGCCTGACACCTTCACAGAGGGCGAGACCCTGGACGAAGCTCTATTCAATGCGGCTGAAGTCCTGTCCGGCATGCTGGCATGGCGGCTTGACGAAGGGCTGGACATCCCAAAGGCGACGCGCAAGCTGAAGGACGCGCACTACATTGCACCCGATTTGAAAACGCAGGCCGCTCTGCTGCTGCGACAGGCCCGCGCTGATCGCTCTCTGGCTGATCTGGCGCGTGCGATGGAAACCAGTTGGCCCCAGGCCAAGCGCCTCGAAGACCCGCATCACTGGCCCAGCCTCAAGACCCTTGACAAGGCCGCACGCGTGCTCGGAAAGCGACTGGTGTTGACGATGGTGTGACGCCGCCAGGCATCACGTTTTCAGCCGCGCCTTCTCGAGCTCCGCTAACAAGATGGCCTGCAGCGTCGGGTTCAGCGGGCCGATGCTGGCCGCCGTCTTTTCCGCCCAATCCAGGTAATCACTGCGCATCCGGCTCGACCATGCGGCCGGCGCGAAGCTGCCCGCAAGATTGCGCACGCTGGCCACCAGCTGTGCAAAACGGACCAGCTTGGCCTTGCGTGACAGTTGCGGCAAGGTGCGTGACAGCTGCGCCCGGCGCGAGGCCAGCGACAGCTTCGGATAGTCGGCCACCTCGGCGCTGATGAACGCGACCTCGCTGCCGAACAGGCCCGCGATATCGGATTCGGTCACGTCGGTGCGCTCGAGCAGATCGTGCAGCACCGCTGCCACCAGCAAGAAAGGATCGTCTTCACCGGCTTCCTGCAATACGCGAACCACGTCGAGCGGGTCGAGGAAACACCCCATGCCCACCGCCGCTTCGAGGTTGAGCCCGGCCCGGCGCGCCGCCTGGAATGCAACGGCCTTGTCGATAAAGGGTGAATTGCCCTTCGCCTGTCCAGCTTCCACGTCTGCCTCTCTGTTGATGCCCGCAGCCGCAGGTCTGCGGCCGATGCCGCCATCATACCTTCACGGCCATGCCGCCCCTGCTGCGCTCCGCCCGGTCGCCGCGATCGCCGTGTCCCGGTGTCGCGCGGCCGCCCTATCCTCTATGATGGAGCCGTTGCCGGCCATCCTGACCAACTGCCATGCCCGACCAGCCTTCCCTCGCGAACGCCTTCAACCGCCCGCTGGCAAGACTGCGCACGATCTCCTGGCGCGACCTGCTGGTGGTGCTGCTGCCCACGCTTGCCATCACCTTCGCGCTGGGCTGGCTGGCGGTGAAGCTGATACGGCCCGCGCCGCCAAGCAAGGTGGTGATCCTGGCCGGCCCCAAGGACAGCAGCTTCGAGACCGCTGCCCAGCGCTACAAGAAGCAGATCGAAGCCCACGGCATCAAGGTCGAAGTTCGGGAGACCGATGGCTCGATCGAAAACCTCAAGCGCCTGCTCGACAAGCACGAAGCAGTCGACGTCGGCTTCGTGCAGACCGGCCTGACGGACGACGACAAGGCACCGGGGCTGATGTCGCTTGGCACGCTGTACATCCAGCCCTTCATGGTCTTCTACCGCGGCAAGGAAGAGATCGAGCAACTGACCCGGCTGGCCGGCAAAAAGATCGCGATCGGGCCCGATGGCAGCGGAACTGCAGTGATCGCAACCAGGATGCTGGCCGAGAACGGCATGGACAAGAAAGACGCAACGCTGCTCGAACTCGACGGCGACGATGCGATCGATGCGCTGAAAGCCGGCAAGGTGGATGCCATCTTCGTCACCAGCGAGCAGGTGCGCGGCAAGAAAGTGCGCGAACTGATGCGAGTGCCGGGCGTGAAGCTGATGAATTTCCGCCAGGCCGAAGGATACTTGCGGCGCATACGCTTTCTGTCGCCCCTGATCGCGCCCGAAGGCGGCTTCGACCTCGGCCTGAACCTGCCGCCGCACGATACGCAGCTGGTCGGCACGCCGGTCGAGCTGATCGCGCGCGACGGCCTGCATCCGGCGATTTCGGACTTGCTGATCGCGGCCGCGCGCGAGGTACACGGCAAGTCGGGCATGTTCCGCAAAGCGGGCGAATTCCCGGCCGCTCAGGAACACGACATACCGCTGTCGGAAGAAGCGCGCCGCTATTACACCTCAGGCGCGCCTTTCCTGTACAAGCGGCTGCCGTTCTGGCTGGCCAGCCTGGTCGACCGCATCCTCATCATCGTGCTGCCATTGCTGATCGTGGTCGTGCCGGCGTCGCGGCTGGTAGCGCCGCTGTACCAGTGGCGCATGCGCTCGCGCATCTACCGCTGGTATGGCGCCTTGATGACGATAGAACGTGACCTGCGCGCGGTCGGACCGGACGATGCCGCCGCACGCGCCGAACTGCTGCAGCGGCTGGAAGAGATCGAAGCCTCGGTCAACAGCCTGCAGCTGCCGCTGGCCTTTGCCGACCAGCTGTATGTGCTGCGCGAGCATATCGGCCTGGTACGCGCGCGCTTCCACACGACGCCGAAGGCCGCCTGACAGCGGCCAGCAAGTGCGGCACGACGCCATCACCACGGAGGTTCGCAAGGCGGAAGCCTCGGCTGTGGAGACGCTCAGTAGCGTGTGACGAGCAGCAGCCGGAAGTGACGCGCCTCAATCGGGTGGAACACCCGTCCCGCCAGTCCTGACACGCCATTGAAGGTATACGAGCTGTTGTAGTAATCGATCGCCGCTTGCTTGCTGTCTAGCAGGTTGAAGCCGGCGAGCTCGAGTTGCGTATCGCGGCTGATCCGGTAGCCCAGCTTGCCGTTCAGCGTGGCCGTGCCTGCGGAACGCTGCACATTGTCTTCGGTCAGCGGGCGCGGGCCGAAATACCGGAGCTGCAGCGAGCCATGCCAAGGGCCGATGGCATCGACGATCGCCGCGACCGACGCCACGCCCTCGACCGCACCTTCGATGTACTGCCCGTCACCGCCCGGATCTCGGAAGCGCGCACGCGTATATGCAAAGTCGGCATCCAGCGTCAGCCAGCCATTGGCCTTGTAGTAGTTGTTGAATTCGATGCCGTAGCGCCGGCTACGGCGCCCCGAGTCCTCGGTGCGGCCGCTGTCGCCGACGTAGACGATCTCGGATGCGCTGTCGAGCTGGAACAGCGCCAGCGTGGTCTGCAAGCCATTCAGCAGCTCGGTGCGCAGTCCGAGCTCCTGGCCGAAGGTACGCACCAGGCCGTCTGACCGCGTGCCGCTGCCGATGGTCACGCCGCGCGCATCGTTCGAATGAAAGCCGCTGCCCACGCTGTAATAGAACTCGGACTTCCGCCAGGGGCCGAACACCATGTTCAGCTTGGGGCTGGCGATGAAGTCGCCGACGGTATCGGTGTTGTCGTCGCCGGTCGAGCTGTAGGAACCGGCATTGCGGAAGCGGTACCAGTCGCCGCGCAGGCCGGCCACGGTGCGGAACCAATCGTTCCAGTGCACGTGATTCTCGCCATACAGGCCGATGCTGTCTTGCGTGATGCTGTCGCGCCGGCACTGGTCGATCACGGCGCTGTTGCAGGCGATCAGCTGGCGTGCGCGCGCGCTCAGCAAGGCATTGTTAATCGCATCGTGCTGCAACTGCACGCCAACCATGTTGCTCGCTTCTTTGCCCAGGCCTTCCACAAAGACCGTACGTACCAGGTTGACGCCGGTCGTCACGCGCGCATCGCGCTGGTTGAACTGGCTGTCGGTGCCATATTCGAAATTGGAGTACAGGTCGAGCGCATTGCGGATCACATAGGCCTGCGCGACCAGCGTGCCGACGGCGTCGGCCTGACGCCATTCGCCGGACAGGCTGTAGCGGCTGGCGGTGGCGCCCGAGCTCGGGTCCATCGTGCCCCAGCGCGAAATCCGGCCCTGCCTGTACTCGTTCCACGGTATCTGGTCGGTCGAGCTCCAGTTGCCGTCATAGGCCATCGCCATCAGCGTGATGCCATTGGCTTGCGTTCCTTGCGTGTAGCGCAGCAGGCCGTTGAATTTGCGGTAGTTGTCGGGGTGCTGCCACGGGCCATCGTAGTGCGACAGCTCCAGCGCATACAGCAGGCGGCCGTCATGGAAGGCCGGCGAATTGGTCAGCAGCGTGCGGTACCAGCCGTTCTGTCCCAGTCCCACGCTGGCGATGCCGCGCTCGAGACTGTCGTTGTAGAACAGCGCGGCCGAACCGGCATTCGCAAAGTCGCCGTCGGCGACGTAGTACGGGCCCTTGCGGTAGTGGATGGCCGAGATCAGTTCAGGGATCAGCGGATTGAGGTCGGCCCAGCCCTGCCCGTGCGCATGGCTGCGCTGGTTGAGCGGCATGCCATCCAGCGTCAGCCTGAGGTCGGTGCCATGGTCGAGGTTCATCCCGCGCAGGAAGTACTGGTTGGCCTTGCCTTCGCCGCTGTGCTGGCTGACGATCAGGCCCGGCATCACTTCCAGCAGCTCGCCGGTGCGCGCGGCGACACGACCTGCAATCTGCGCCGGCCCGGCCGCGCCCTCACTGGCGGCATCGGCCGTGCCGAGCAGGCTGTAACGCGAACTGTCGACTTCGACTGCGGGCAGGCTGCGGATGTCATCGGCATGCGCCGGCAGCGACGCTGCCAGGTCGACGATGGCGGCAAACGTCAGTGCAGGCAGTAAACGGGGGAGGCGCGACATCGGGAGCGAAAGGAAGCCCGATGGATTCGAGCCGATTGTTTTTCCCGCATCATACACGGGCGATACGGCGAATCCGGCGTGGCCGGCTTTGGCATTGCCAAGGACTCGCTTCGCATGCAATGCGAGCTACGCGAGCGAAGCACGCGCCTTCTCATCGGCGTGCCTGCTGTCACGGCATCGCTGCGCCATCGCGATGACCTTGCTATGCCCTTGCCGGGATTGATGGCACAATGCAACACTTCGCGGGAACCCGTTTACCAATTTTGAAACGAGGCTTGTCCGGTCGTTCGAACCCTTCTCTGCCCAGCACCATGAGCCTGAAAGAAAAGCTGTACGAGCATCTGAAATTGCACGTCTACTGCAAGCTGGGCGTGTCACCGATCCACGGCATCGGCGTCTTCGCGCTGCGCGACATCCCCAAGGGTGCGCTGCCGCTCAAAAGCATGGTCACCCACAAGGAAGTGAAATTCTCGCGCATCGAGCTCAAGTCCGTGCCGAGCACCGTGCGCAAGCACCTGAACATGTTCTGCCTGGTCGAGAAGGGACGCGTATTCGCACCGGAGATCGGCATGAACGCGGTGAACCTGACCATCTACCTGAACCATTCGAAGACGCCCAACTTGTTCTACAACGACGACGGCGTGATCGAGGCGATGGTCGATATCGCAAAAGGCGACGAAGTGACGATCGATTACGACATCAGCTTCGACGACGAGCATTTCTTCGACGAAGAATGAGCTACGAGCCGGCGCGTGCGCCGGCCCCGACCACGACAAAGCCCCCGGCCTGGCGACAGGCGCGGGGGCTTTGTCTTGTTGCGGCGCCGCAGGCTCAGGCGGCGGCGTTGGCCAGCGCGGCTGCGCCTTCTTCGCGATAGATGCGGTTCAGGTCTTCAGGCTTGAAATCGATCTTCAGCGGCGAGGTCGGGTCAGTGGCCAGCGGATGCCCGGGGTCGACCAGCGCCATCGCATAGATGGGCTCGTAGTCGGTCACGAACAGCGACTTGTAGCCATAGTCGTCGACCGGGCCGAGGTTGTACCAGCGCAGGCCGTTTTTGGCCGCCCAACGTGAGGCCAGCAGGCACGCGTAATTGCCCGGCGATTTGTTCTTGTAGTCGCGGCTCCACTGGCAGAAGCTGCCGTACAGCTGTTCGTATTTGGGCAGGACGATGGACACATCGGTCAGCACCAGCTCACCGTTGGGTGCATGGACCTGCAGGATCAGCACGTCGAGGTCGCGCACGTAGTCGAGGAAGCCCTCGACTTCGCGGTCGTCGATATAGTATTTCTCGAAATGGTCGCCACCCAGCTCGATCATGTCGTCGAAGTCGAGGTCGCTGCCCGGCACGAGATGCTCGGTATAAGTGAAATCGCGGTACTGCTTGTCAAACTCGCGGAACTTGCGTGCGCGGCGCTCTTCGTTCCACAGCGCATCCGACCTGGTGTCGACCATGCCGTACTTGTCATTGATGGGCACGCCGAAACGGCTGTCCGGCGGCAGCGCATAGACCACGAAGGGGCGCGGCGCAGCGGCGATCATCTCTTCGTTGACTTCGATATACGGGCACAACGCATCCCAGCGCGAGGTGTTGTAATGGATCTCGTCGTGATAGCTGTCGACGCACAGGTTGTCGAGCGTCCAGCTCTGGTGGCCGACGTGGTGCACGTCGCGTGCCGCGCGCGCCTTCTTGGCCTCGCCTATGCGATGCAGGGTTCCATTCATGGTTTCGTGCCCTTCCCCAAACGTGGCGTCGGAAGCTTCTTGAGATCGAAATAATCCGTATCGATCGCGAAGTTGCCGGCCAAAAAGCGGCCGTCCGATTTTTCGAGCCTGGCGATTTCTTTTTTGCACGCTGCCAGGTGCCGTGCTGCCTCGCTGTCTTTTGCTTTCAACTGCCTGATGTACTCCGGCATCAGCGGGCATTCGATGTCGTAGTAGAAGTTGCGTGCCTCTGGGTCGTAAGCTAGCGGATAGAGCGTGCAGCTGAAAGGCTTGTCATCGCCCAGCGTGCAGCCGGTGGTACCGAGGTTGGGACATTGGGTCTCGATGCAGATGCCGCCGAATTTTTTCTTTTCGTTGCGGGTCAGCGAGATTTCGAGAGGCGGGTAATCCTGCTCGATGTAGCAGCATCGACGGCATTCAGCGCAGTGATCAAAGGGCATGCGCATTCCTGTCGGAGAATCGGTGCATGAGCGGCATAGGCTGCATTCGCACGGCATCGCACACTGCATTGAACCGCGATGCCAGGTTCGTTATGGTTGATTATTTCCGTAAGATAACCAAACTTCACCGAAATGTCACAAACTATTTGTGATTTTTATTCCTGTTTGAATTCTGTTTGCCGACATGTCGCGCCGCATTCGCATCACCGGCAACGCATGCAATCATGCGTGCTTGCGCGTTTCGCATTCGGCATTCGATGCCGAGCTCGACGTGAATTCGCACTGCGCGTGATCTCGCGTGCACCATCATGCTTGATAGCACAGCGAAGGCTTTGCCAAGCGACGCGCGTACAAGGGCCGCAATCATGCTCTTCTTAAAAAAGAAAAACTGATCACGCAGGAAAGTTTGCAGCCATGCTTGAAGCTCAGGCGGGCTGCATCAAGCAGCGCACTTCGCCCTCCGGCACCGACGCGCCATGCAGGAAACCCTGGAATTCGTCGCAGCCCATTGCCGACAAGGCTTCATGCTGCGCCCGCGTCTCGATGCCCTCGGCAATCACCCGCATATGCAAGCTTTTGCCGAGCGTGATGATGGACTTGATGATCGCGCCGTCGCCATGGTCGTCATGGATGCGCTGCACAAAAGACTGGTCGATCTTCAATTGATCCAGCGGCAGCTGCTGCAGGATGGACAACGACGAATAGCCGGTGCCGAAATCATCCAGTGAAAAGCGTACGCCCAGCGACTTGAGCGAGCGCATCTTGGCGGCGGTCTCCGCCACATCGACCACCAGCATGCTTTCAGTCAGTTCCAGTTTCAGGCATGACGGGTTGATGCCGCTGTCGTCCAGCGCCCGCCGCACGTCATCGACAAAGTCGAGGCTGCGCAACTGGCGCGGGCTGACGTTGACGGATACGCGCACCGGCCGCAAGCCCATCGCGCACCACTCGGCCAGCTGCCGGCATGCCGTCTGTAAAACCCAGCGGCCCAGCGGCAGGATGAGGCCCGTTTCTTCAGCCGTCGGAATGAAATCATCGGGCATGACGAGCCCGCGCGTCGGATGGTGCCAGCGCAGCAGCGCCTCCAGCCCGCACAACTGGCCTTCACTTCCCAGTTGTGGCTGGTAGTGCAGCACGAACTCCTGCTGCAGCGATGCGCGCCGCAAGTCAGCCTCCAGCGTTGCGCGCTGCACCAGCAGCTGTTGCATGCTCGGATCGAAGAAGCGCAAGGTATTGCGGCCCGCCTGCTTGGCGCCATACATGGCCATGTCGGCCTGCTTGAGCAAGTCTTCGACCGTGGGCGCGTGGCCGTCGAAAATGGTGAGGCCCACGCTGGCCGAACACGTGTAATGCCGGCCGCGCAAGTCATAGTTGGCGGACAGCGCATCGATGATCTTGCTCGCGGCTGCCTCGGCCTGGATCACGGCCTTGCGCTGGTCGGTACCGAGGTCCTCGATCAGCAGCACGAATTCGTCACCCCCCAGCCGTGCGACCGTATCGGCGCTGCGCACGCAGGAACGCAACCGCGTTGCGACTTGCTGCAGCAGCAGGTCGCCCAGGTCATGTCCGAAGGTGTCATTGAGCGTCTTGAAATTGTCGAGATCAAGGAAGATCAGCGCGCCATGCTGCGAATGCCGAAAACTGGCCGCATGCGCATGCCTGAGCCGCTCCATCAGCGCGACGCGATTCGGCAATTGTGTCAACTGGTCATGGAAGGCCAGGTATTGCACGGTTTCCTGGTCTTGCCGCAGCTGGGTGATGTCGGTCCAGATCGCGAGGATGGACTTGGGCGCGCGGGTCGCATCATCATGCACGCGCGTCAGGTGGCCATGCACCTGCACGTGGCGACCATCCTTGCAGCGATGTCGCTGCTCTCCGCTGTATTCGTCTTTCGCTTGCAGCGCTTCCTTCATCGCTTGCACGTCTTCCGGCGAGATGGCCAGCAGTTCGATCGCATTCTTGCCAAGGGCCTCCCTGCGCGACCATCCGAACAGGCGCTCGGCGCCGCCGTTCCAGAACGTGATGCGGCTCTCGAGGTCCTTGACGAAAATGGCATCCTTGGCCTGGTCCAGCAGCGCGGCGCGCTGGCGCAACTGCTCGGTCGCCACCAGCACGGCCTGCTCGACGTCGCGCGAAGCCTGATGGGTTTTGTCCAGCCCGAGCACGCGCACGACGTCAGCGGCCACCTTCTCCAGCGACGCGTGCCGCGAGACTTCGTCATCCAACGCCTGCTGCAAGCGGCCTTCGCGACGGCGCAGCTCAAGCGCGACCATTGCCTGATTGGCCAGGGTCTTCAATTGCTCGCGGCGCAGTGGCGACAGCCGCCTCGGCACGTGATCGATCACCATCAGCGTGCCCAGTGCATGGCCCCCCGGCGTGATCAGCGGGTAGGCGCCGTAAAAGCGGATATGCGGTGCATCGGTGACCAGCGGGTTGCCGGAAAAATCGGGATGGCGCGACGCGTCATTGATTTCGTAATAGCCACTCTGACGGATCGCATGCTTGCAGAACGACATCGAAATATCATTCTCGCGATCGATTTGCCCGGCGATCGCCTTGAACCACTGTCGATGATGGTCGACAAGGCACAGCGCGGCGATGGGCGTGCCACACAGTTCGGCTGCAAGTTTGACCAGGCGGTCGAACCCAACCTCGGGCGGCGTGTCCAGGATATCGTAGGCACGAAGCACATCCAGCCTTTCCCGCTCCCCAGCCATCAGCCCCGGATTCGCTGATTTGGGTTTCACCGGCGCCTCCGCTTCGGTTTCCCCATCGGCCGACGAGGCTAGTTGTCCGACTGCGGCGGCGGACCGCAATTCCTTGCAGAGCCGGGTCTAAGTCTGCCTTACTTTGCGGGCCGTCAAACCTTCATGCCGGCCTCGTTTCGATCAAGGCTGCTTCTGTACACCGGTCACCACCAGGTGCTGACCTACCTTGTCGATCCGGAAGCGCACCTTGTCGCCCACGGCGAGCCCGCCCATCAATGACGGGTCGGCCACGCGAAAGGCCATGGTCATGGGCGTCATGTCGAACTTGCGTATAGCTTCGTGCCGCAGCGTGAGCTTGCCGGCGTCAGTGTCGATGCGGCGTACTTCGGCGTTGACCCACTCGTCGCCCGCAGTGGCCGGCGCCGCGGCCTGATGCGCTGCGTGTTCGTCATGCTGCGCCGCCTGCGTCGCCGGCGCGCAGGCCAGCGTAAAGGCGATGGCCGCTACCGCTGGCAGCGCGCTGGTGAATTGCTTGTTCATGTCGTTTCCTGGTCTTGCAGTGGAATGCTACATCTGGATGCGATGGCGCAAAATTCAATGGTGGCCTTCGTGGCCGCCGGGCTTCTTTGCCTTCAGCTCGCCGGCCGGTGCCTCGCCGCGCGCAGGCATCGCCTGCCCGCCGGCCGATTCGCTGCGCGGCGCCTCGGCCAGCGCGCCGGTCCACTCATACGCCCGGGTGCCGGGCGGGTGCGCGTACCAGCCCGGATCGCTGTAGTCGCCGGGCTTCTGGTCCTTGCGCACCTTGACCACGGTGAACATGCCACCCATCTCGACGCTGCCGAACGGGCCGTCGCCAGTCATCATCGGCAGCGTGTTCTCGGGCAGCGGCATCTCCATGCCGGCCATGTCGCCCATGCCTTTGTCGCCCATGACCATGTAGTCGGGCACCAGCTTGCTGATCTTCTCGGCCACGCCGCGATGGTCGACGCCTATCATGGTCGGCACCTGGTGGCCCATCGCATTCATCGTGTGATGCGACTTGTGGCAATGCAGCGACCAGTCGCCCGGTTCGGTGGCGTCAAACTCGATCGCGCGCATCTGGCCGACGCCGACATCGGCCGTCACCTCGGGCCAGCGCATGGCCGGCGGTATCCAGCCGCCGCCGGTGCCGGTCACGACGAATTCATGGCCGTGCAAATGAATCGGATGGTTCGTCATCGTCAGGTTGCCGACGCGAATGCGTACCCGGTCGCCCTGTCGCACGTGCATGCCGTCAATGCCAGGGAAGACGCGACTGTTGAAGCCCCACAAATTGAACTCGGTCATCGTGTTCACCTTTGGCACGGCGCTGCCCGGCTCGACATCGAAGCTGTTCAACAGGAACACGAAGTCGCGATCGACGCGCATCACGTTCGGGTCTTTCGGATGCGTGACCCACAGGCCGTACATGCCCATCGCCACCTGCACCATTTCATCGGCATGCGGGTGATACATGAAGGTGCCGGCGCGCTGCGCGACGAATTCATACACGAAGGTCTTGCCGGGCTCGATGCGCGGCTGGGTCAAGCCCGCCACGCCATCCATGCCGTTCGGCAGGCGCTGGCCGTGCCAGTGTATGGCGGTCGCTTCAGGCAAGCGATTGGTGACGAAGATGCGCACGCGGTCGCCTTCCACCACTTCGATGGTCGGCCCCGGCGACTGGCCGTTGTAACCCCACAGCTGCACCTTCATGCCGGGCGCGAGTTCGCGCACCACCGGCTCGGCGACCAGGTGGAATTCCTTGACGCCGTCGTTCATGCGCCAGGGCATGGACCAGCCATTCAAGGTGACGACCGGATGGAACGGCCGGCCATTCGGCGGCAGCGGTGGCGGTGTCGTCGCCGCGCCAGCGGCCACCGGCGCTTCCGGCAGCGACGCCGCGCCGACGCGGCTCACTACGCTGGCACCGAGCGCCGCAATGCCGGCGCCCATGAAAAATTCCCTGCGTGAGACCATGCAGATGCCCCTCCTCAATGCGCGCTGCCGGCGGCCGCCGGCGCTGCGATGGTATGGGATGAAACGGGTTGCGACGCGCCCGTGCCGCCGGCGCTGCCGCCGTGGATTGCGTACTGCAGCTCGGACTCGGCGATCCAGTAATCGCGTTGCGCATCGATGGCGGCCGTCACGCTGGCGATCTGCGAGCGCGCATCGGCCAGCAACTCGAACACGCTGGCCAGCATGCCGTTGTAACGCAACAGCACTTCTTCCGAGATGCGCTTGCGGGCCGGCACGATCTCGTCGCGATACTGGCGCGCGACCTCATACTGGCTGTGCATTCGCGAATAGCCTTCGCGCACTTCGGAACGCGCCTGCAGTGCCACCTCGGCCGTGCGCAGCAGCGTGCGCTGGTAGCTGGCTTCGGCGCGGCGCAGTCGCGCATCGCCGCTGTCGAATACCGGCAGCGACAACTCGATTTCATAGCCATCGGCACGCGACGCACCGGTCACGCTCTTGTTCTGGTAACCGAGTTCGAACACGTTGACGAAGCGCGTCGCTCGCGTCAGGCCAAGGTTCTTTGCCGTCGCCTCGGCATCAAGCCTGGCGACCTGCAAGTCGAGGCGCCGCGCCAGTGCCGTCGATTCGATGTCGGTGTTGCTCGCCAGCGTGGCGGGAAGGTCGGGCAGGCGTTCAGGCAGGCGCAAGGCAGCGTCATTGCCGGACAGGCCGAGCAGGCGCACCAGCTGTTCGCGCGCGGCCAGTGCCCCGTGCCCGGCGCGCTTGAGTTGCGCACTGACTTCCGCGTGGAAGGCCTGTTCGCGCGCCTCATCGAGCTTGCTGAAGTTGCCGGCCTTGGCCATGCGTTGCGCCAGTTCGGCAGAGGCTTCGGAAGCAAGCGCTGCCTGGCGCAGGTAGGCCAGCGACTGTTCGGCCGCGAGTGCCTGGAAATACGCGCGTCGCGTATCCGACGCCAGCCGTACTGCCTGCAATGCGGCCTGCAATTGCGCCTGCTCGAAGCGACGCTGCTCGACAGCGCTGCGCATCGGCAAGGTCAGCAAGCCGACCAGGTCGAACATCACGCTGCGGTCGATCTCGACGCCGTCGTCACCCGACAAGCGGCCAAAACCGAATCGCGGATTGCGCAAGCGGCCGGCCTGCACCCGATCGGCTTCGGCGATGCCCAGTTCGGCGAAGGCGAGCTTCACGCGCGGATTGTTGAGCAAGGCGACGCGCACCGCGCCCTCCGCCGTCAGCGGCGCCGACAGCAGGCGCTGCACCTCGTCCTGCGCTTGTTGCGCTGCTTGCGCATTATCCGGGGATGCGGGTGTCGGCAGCGGCTGGCCCATGCGCGCGCCGGCCAGTTCACCGACACGCTCGCGACCGCCATCGGCGGAAAAGCCGGCGCAGCCAGCCAGTACGGCCGACGCCAGCACGGCCGCTGCCGCGGCACACCGGGATAAGGGGGGAATCTGTCGTGTCCTGCGGGCGAAACCCGGGAATGTCATGTACTGCCTCCGTGCAGCGTTCGGTGCGGCAGGTCCGCACCCATGGATATTTGACCATAGTACGCGACCACAGCCGCGAATGCCGGAGGCTTTTGCTCAGTTCACGGTGAACTCGAAGTGATGGTTGCGACAGTCGAGGGTGTTGATGTAGTAGTACGCAAAGCGCGCGCCGTTGGCTGCGCCGACGCGCAGTCGCTGCTTGCCACGGCCGACGACGTCGCCCTCGTCATCCGTGACGGCGACGGCCAGCGAGCCGCGGAAGGGCTTGCCGCTGCGGTTGACCAGCACGCCGCCCAGGCCATAGTCGACGCAATAGACGCGCTTGACGACGATGTCGGGATTGTTGGTCTCCAGCGTTTCAGCCTGCGCGGGCAGAGGCATCCATCCGAGCGCCACGGCGGCAGCGACCGAGGTCGCAACGGCCAGTGCGGCGCGGCGCAAGCGACGGCCAGCACCCGGGTGGATGCCCTGGTGTAGGTGCTTGTCGCGATGCTTGTCTGACGCTTTCATGCTGCCTCCGTTACCTGACATGGCTGCCCTCGCCGCCGCCTGTCAGGCAACGGAATGGCGCTAGCCGATTGCGTATTTCGCGACGGCTGCCTCGTTCCACGCCATGCCCAGTCCCGGGCCTTGCGCGGTCACGCAACCATCAATCACTTCACACGGGTTCGCCAGTATCGACGAACCGAAATCCATATGCTCCAGCCAGTGGCAGGTCGGCGTCACCGCCAGCACGTGCGCGCTGGCCTCGAGGAACAGGTGGCTCGACAGCGGCATCGACGCCGCCGCCGCCAGTCCCATCACCGACAGCCAGCCGGTGATGCCGCCGATCTTCATCAGGTCCGGCATCATCATGTCGCAGGCACCAACCGCCAGCGCCCGCTCGGCATCGCGCGGGAACCACCAGTTCTCGCCGGTCTGTATCGACATGCCGAGCGGCACGACTGCCGCGCGCACCTGCGCATGGCCTTGCAAATCTTCCGCGGCCACCGGTTCTTCGATCCAGTGCAGGTCGAAGCTTTCCAGCAGACGTATCCGTCGTATCGCCTCGTGCGGCGGCAGGCTCTGGTTGAAGTCCACCATCAGCGCAACGTCAGGGCCGATCAGTTCGCGCACGCCGCGCGTTACCTCCACATCCTGGCGGGCATCCGGATAGCCGAGCTTGATCTTGATGCCCTTGAAGCCCTGCTCCAGCGAACGCCGCAGCGCCGCGCCATCATTGACCGCATCGACCAGGCCATAGCTGTCATATGCCGGCACCGGCCGCGCCTCGCCACCCAGCAGGCGCACGACCGGCAGCCCGGCCGCCTTGCCGAGCGCGTCCCAGTACGCCATGTCCAGCGTCGACAACAGCATGCCCAGCAAGCCCTGCACGCCGAGCAGCCTGAAGCGCTGCTGCATCTGCTCCATCCTTGCCTGCGGCACCAGCGGCTGGCCGACCAGCAGGGGCTTGAGCTCGTCGAGCAGCACCATCAGCGGCTTGAGCGTCACCGGCGTGTAGCCGAACAGGTACGCATGGCCGCTGATGCCCTGCCGGGTATGCACGTCGACCAGCAACAGCGGCGACACTTCGATCGCGCCCGAGGCCGTGCGTATCTTGCGCGCCAGCGGCGCATGGACCGCGCGGGCGCGGATATCGCTGATCGTGAGGCTGTCCATCGTGGGCCTTCCTTTGTGTATCGGTTCCGGAGGCGATAATTTTAGGCAGGAATTTCGCGCCGGATGCTTTGCAAATCGCTAAGCCGGCATTGGCGGGCGGGCCTAAGCCGGTTCGGCGGCCAGTACCTCGACGCCGGCCCCTTCGCTGGCAGCGTGCGTCGCCGCCGGCGCGGTGAGCCGGAATACCACGGCCGTCACATCGTCGCGCCGCTTGCGGCTGCCTTGCCACTGCGCCAGCGCCGCGCGCATCGCATCGGCGATCTCGGTGGCGCTCGCCCCTGGCATCGATGCCAGCAAGGCTTCGAGGCGGCGGTAGCCAAAGGATACCGGGGTCCCGGACGGGCCGCCGAGCTGGTCGGTGAAACCGTCGGTGACCACGACGAAGGCATCGCCATCGCCGCAGGGAATGCGCCGCGTGACCGGCTCGTCCTCTTCATCGACCGGATCGCGGTAGCCGAGGCTGGCGCGCGACGCATGGTGGCGCACGACTTCGCCGGTGGCCTTTAACTGAAACACGCCGATCTTTGCGCCGGCAAATCGGATTTCCCTGTTCGCGCCATCCACGCACAGCAGCGCGGCGTCGCAGCCGTCATCGCTCTCGCTGTCGACGGCATCCTGGTTCAAACCGCTGCGCACCAGGTAGTCGAGCGAAGCCAGCGCCCGCGCCGGGTCTTCGTGCGGATTGCCGGAGAAGATGCGCTCGAGCGAATTGGACACCAGCAGCGACAGCATCGCGCCGGGCACGCCATGCCCGGTGCAATCGGCGACCCCGATCGTGAACGGGCCATCGACCTGCGACGAGGAGATCCACCACAAGTCGCCGCCGATGGTGTCGCGCGGCTCCCACAGGACGCCGATCGAATGGAAGCGCCCGTCGATGCGGTGCCGGCGCGGCAGCTGGCTGCGCTGCAGACGGCTGGCATAATTGACCGAGCCGACGACGATCTGGTGAGTCTCGTCGAGTTCGCGATGCTGCGCTTCCAGTTCCCGCGTACGCTCGGCCACGGTGGTTTCCAGCACGCGGTTCTGGTTTTCGACGAGGGCTTTCTGTTCCTGCATCTGTGCGGCGAGCTGGTCCTGCAGCCAGCGCGTGCGGCTGACCACGGCCAGCGCCATGATCAGCGCTTCGAGAGTCACGCCCAGCGCCTGTGCGGTCGATGCATCCTTGATGAAGTAGGCGAGGCCTGAATCGGGCAGCAACTGGAATGGCGACGGCAGGCCGGCGACATTCAGCAGGAACACCGTGCGGAACACCAGGTAAGGCACCATCGCGATCATGAAGAAGCGCGCGATCTCCATCCCTTCGCGCAGCCGTATGAAGGCGCACGCATAAATGCCCACCAACATCAGGAAGGTCATGCCGCCGACCGGCAGCCAGAAGTACACGGGATTGATGTCGCGCACGTCGGCCAGCAACAGCACGGCCAGATAGCAGGCGTAGTAAACGAGATAGAGGTTCGTCACTCGATAAAAACCCGGGAAACGGGAACGGACATCGAGGAAGGATCGTGCGAAATAGATGTAGGACATCGACTGGAAAAACGCGAGCGAAAAACTGATCCATTCGGCGAGATACAGGTGGTTCACCTTGACGTTTTCGATGTCGACGAAAAACTCGAAGAAGCGCGCGCCGTCATGCACAGGCTGCGTGCAGGACGACGTCAGCGCGAACAGGATCCAGATGCCATAGGCAATGCTGGTCCGGTCGCGATTGCGATACGCGGAGTACCAGCCAAAAATGGCGAGCGCCAGCATGGCGCCGACCAGCGCGCCTTCGGAATACAAGCCGATGCGACGCAACTCCTGATAGCGTTCCTGGTCCGCGAAGGAGGCAGCATAGTTCTTGGGCGGGAACCGGGCGTCGGCCACGGCCCTCGTGTAGATCGTGACCACCTGGCCGCTGCGCAAGGTGAAGACCGGGCTGAAAGGCCGGGGCTGCTCGGCCAGCGGCAGGAAGGGATTGAGTCCGGCAAGGCCGTTGTGGATCCCCTGGATCGCGCCGAACCCGCCTTGTGGCAACACGTCCACCTGGCCTTGCTGGTCGACCACGTAGATTTCCGCACCGCGCCATCCGCGCCCGCCACCGGGCATGACGCGCAATGCGCGGTCGCTTGGCAACTGGCTGTGAACCTGCTGCCTGATCCAGTAGCTGCTGTTTGGATTCGGCGCACCTAGCTGGTCAGCCGGCACGAAGCGATCATCCAGCGCACGGACGTCGGCCAATGCGAGTTTGTGCGCCGGGTCTTCCAGCACGAATGCGCTGCCCTTGTCCGGCAGCTGGATGACAGGTGAGTCCGTCGTGCGCTCGACGGCATGGCCGGCGACGGCCAGCACGGGGATGAGCAGGGTGAACAGCAGTACGGCGACGGCACGAGGCAAGGCTTTCATCTACGCTCCCGGAACGAACAGCTGCGGCGCGCACCAGCGCGCAAAAGCGCCGGTTCAGATGGAACCGGCGCCTGCGTCGGCCGCGATTGCGGCCTGAGTCTGTCGTTCGCGGGGAGGCGGCGCTGCTATGGCGCCGGGCGGTCAGGGGAACCTGACCCAGCCCTTGGCCGGCCCGCTGTCGCTGGCCGCTTTGGCGGGCGCAGCGGCGGCAGTCGCCGGCTGCGCATGGCCATCGGCCGCTGCTGTCTCCGCCTTTTCAGGCATCGCCGACGAGTGATGGCTGGTGATCAGCCACTGGCCGTCGATCTTCTTGTACGAGAACGAATAGCGCGCCTTGACCGAGGTGCCGTCCGCGAAGCGGAAGGTATACAGGCCGGCATCGGTGGCGCTGTTGCAGTCGACGTCGATCACGCGGTCGTCGATACGACCCTCGGGACGGCGCTGCAGGAAATGCATGAAGTAGTCTTCCTTCTCGGCGACGGTGTAGCGCGCGCGATTGGACACGGTCGGCAGCAGCACCGAGTTCGGCGCGTAGTTGGCCACCACCTTGCGCGGATCGCCGGTGCGCAGCGACGCATTCCAGCGGTCGAACAGGGCGGCGACTTCGCCCTTCAGCGGCGGATCGCATTCGTTGGCGGACGCAGCCTTGGGCGCGGTTGCATTGGCGGTGCCGGATACGGGTGCGGGGGCGGCATGGGCCGCATCGTGCATCGACTGCATTTCCTGCGTACCGTGCGCAGCATGATCGCCATGACCACCCTGTGCCGCATGGTCATCATTGGCATGGGCATCGCCATGGGCGGCACCGTGCGCGTCGGCGGCTGCCTGCGGCGCATGGCCGTCGGCCGGCGCGGCCGCAGCCGCAGCAGGGACAGGCTTGGCGGCAGCGGATTTTTTCGGCGAGACCCGGCTTGCGCGCGACGTCGTTGCCGCCGGCAAGGCATCGGCAGCAATGGGTTCCGGCGCGGCGTGGGCGTCGTGGGCATCGTGGTCGGCCGCCGCGGGTGCAAGCGCAGCCGCCGATGCAGCGGGTGCTGCTCCATGGCCATCATCGGCTGCGCGGGCCGGCTCCGCCGGGGCGCTGCCATGGGTATCTGCGCGGGCATCTGCGTGGGCATCGGCACGGGCGGCGACGGCGGCGCTGGCAGCGGCCCTGTCCTTCACGCGTATGCGCCGGGCCGACGGTGAAGCCGGTGCGGCATGGGCTGCCGGCGCATCGTGCGCCGCGCCATGGGCATCGGCCGGCGCGCCATGGGCGTCGGCCGCGGCGTGGGGAGCGGCCTGGTCTTGCGCGGGTGCCTGCGCTTCAGCAGGATGCGCATCTGCTCCCTTCGCGGCGAGGTCCTTGTCAGCGGCTGGCTTCTTGACGGCCTTGGGCTTTTTCGCCCTGGCCTTCTTCACCGGCTTAGGCTCAGTTGCCGGCGCATCGGCCTGCGGCGCATCTGCAGCGTGGGCATCGGCCTTTGCGGGCTCGGCTTTGGCCGGCGCTGCATGCGCGTCGTGGCCGGCGGCGCCGTGGTCGTCGTGCGCGGCGTCAGCCGCAAGCGCGAGGCCGCTGGCAAACGCAAGCGCGAGCAAGGAAATGTGATTAATGTTCATGACGGCTGTCCTTTGCGTTGAACGCCTGATTAGCAATGTCGCAACCAGATGCAATGACCATCGACGCCGCCAGCAGCGGATTTACACTCGAACTGCTGGCATGCGCAGGGTCGCTCGTCTAGGATTATCGAACCGGCGCGCAAAAACTGGAGTCCAACTGTGACGAAATATAATCAGCCGCGCTAAAGGTTTGCAATCCTTCGTTCGATAATCTGAATTGACATGATTGCCTGTCGTCCCGCATGCGCATTTTTGGCGGGAGCCTGATTCAGTTTTTGCATCACATTCATTCACGCGGGGCACGTGCGTTGTCGGTCGCCCGGCTGATTCGTTATCAAAAGGAGAACCACATGTCCGACAAGACTATCGCGACCCTGACGCAAGAGCTGCACGAAGCCGGCTGCCCGTGCTGCTCCCCCGCTGCCAGCGGCACCTCGCGCCGCCAATTCCTCGCGACCGGCGCTGCCGTGCTGGCCGGCGGCCTGATCGGTTTCGTGCCGGGCCGCTCGATGGCCGGGGGCGGCAATTACGAAGCCATGCTGGTCAATTGCATCGACCCGCGCTTCACCACCCTGAGCTGGCAGTACATGGGCCTGTTGTCCGGCGTCGACCGCGAAAAGCTGGGCGACAACTACAGTCACTTCGTGATGGCCGGCGGCCCGATCGGCGCAGTGCACCCGAAATTCCAGCCTTGGCACAAGACCTTCTGGGACAACCTCGAGATCACCGTCGGCCTGCATCACATCAAGCGCGTGGTCGCGATGTCACACCGTGACTGCGGCGCGGCGAAGCTGGCCTTCGGCGCCGACAAGGTCGCCGAAAAAGAAGTCGAGACCGTGTCGCATGCCGAGGCGCTGATTGCCTTCCGCAAGGAAGTCGCCACACGTCACCCGAAGCTGAGCGTCATCACCGGGATCATGGGCCTCGATGGCCGCGTCGACCTGATCGGCTGATGCCGCAAGATCCTGGCAAAGGGGCGGCGATTATTTTGCCGCCACCTGCGTCAGGTCAAGGAAAAGTCCCGGACCTACCCCGTCCGGGATTTTTTTTGACTCAAGTCAAGGTTATATAAATTCTGTAAGGAAATACTGGACCCGTTCAAACAGGAGTCCTCATGACCTTCACCCACGCAGTAATCTGGATCGACCACAAAGAAGCTCACGTCATTCAATTCGACGCAGAGGCCAGCGAAAGCGAGGTCCTCAAGGCAAAGTCGGTCCACCCGCACCTGCATCACAAATCCGGCTCGTCGGGCGCCGGCCACACGGCCGCCGAACCGTCTTACCTGCATGCGGTCGCCAAGGCGGTCGAAGGCGTGGCCGAAGTGCTGGTGGTCGGCCCCGGTTCGGCCAAGCTCGAACTGGTGCGCCATGCCGAGCGCCATGACCCGCAAGTCGCCAAGACCATCATCGGCGTCGAAACGGTCGACCATCCGACCGACGGCCAGCTGCTGGCGTATGCACGCAAGTATTTCGTGCGCGTCGATCAGCTCAACGCTTCGGTGCCGCTGCGCGCCTGACCGGAGAGCATACAGTCATGGCCATTCCTGATTACAAAGACCTGACCCGGCAAGTCACCGCCGGCATGCGCGAGCTGCGCCAGTCGCAACCCGACCTGATGACGGCGTTCGCCCAACTGGCAAATGCCGGCACCCGCGAAGGCGCGCTCGACAAGAAGACGCGCGAGCTGGTGGCGCTGGGCATTTCGGTGGCGAGCCGCTGCGATGATTGCATCGGCTTTCACGTGCAGGCGCTGGTGAAACTCGGCGGCACGCGCGCCGAACTCGAAGAAGTGATGGCGACCGCCGTCTACATGGGTGGCGGCCCGTCGATGATGTATGCGACCCATGCACTGAAGGCATGGGATGAATTCACGGGCGCCGCCAACGAGGCAAAGGCAGCCTGAGGATACCGACTCACCAACTCCTCCGCAGGGTCCATGCCCTGACCTCGCCGTCCGGTCGCGTTGACCGGGCGGCTTTTTATTTGTGGCGAGCCATGCCGGCCGCGCGACGCTTGCCGCCGGCGCGCGGTCAGGTCTTGCGTCCGGCCAGGTAGCGTACGCCCTGCGGACCGTATTGCTCGGTGTGCGGAATGTTGGCACCAAGGCGGAAGGTGTCGCCCGCCTTGCAGTGCCAGGTCTTGCCTTCGGCGACGAGCGTGATCTCGCCTTCGAGGACCAGCGCATTCGCCTCGAACGGATGGGTATGCGTGTCGAGCGAGCCATTGGGTTCGCGCACCACTTCAACGACCGTCTGCACGCCGTGCTCGGCCATCAATTTTTCGAATTCTTCGCGGGTCATTCCGTGCTCCTCTGTGGCCGTTCAGGCCTGTTTTTCTACCAGCTTTACCAGGCTCAGCAGGGTCTGGTTGACCGGCGTGGCGATGCCATGCGCGCGACCGCGCCGCACCACGTAGCCGTTCAGGAAATCGATTTCATTGGGCTTGCCGCGCGCCACGTCTTGCGCAGTCGATGAATACTGCCCTTCCATCGTGTGCGCGATGCGTCGCACGGCTTCGTACGGATCGCCGGGCACGGCGATGCCATCCGCTCGTGCCACTGCGATGCATTCGTCGACGACGATCGTCATCAAGTCGGCGATGCCGGACACCTTGACCAGTGCGCCGTAGGTCTTTTGCGAGATCGCCGACAGTGCGTTGTAGGCGCAATTGACGATCAGCTTGGCCCACAGCGCGCCCATCACGTTTGCATCGACCTGCACCGGCACGCCGGCCTGCGCGAAGTCGGCAACGATGGCCGCGCTGGCATCGGATTCGCCGATGACCAGCTCGCCGCGGCCGTGATGGCGCAGGTGGCCGGGACCGGCCATCTCGGTCGCCACATAGACGACCGCGGGAATCACGGTATGGGGCAGCTCGCCGCGCACGATCTCGGCGTTCTCGACGCCATTCTGCATCGACAGCACGACCGCACCGGGTTTCAGCAAGGGCAGCAACTGGCGCGCGGTGGCCTGGCTGTCGGTGGACTTCACGCAGAACAGCACGACATCGGCCGCAGCGACGGCAGCGATGTCAGTCGATGCATCGATGGCGATGTGTTCATCGAAGGTGGTGGTCTGCAGCCGCAGACCGTGCGCGCGTATCGCATCCACATGTACTGGGCGACCGACCAGCGTGACCGGGATGCCGGCACGCGCCAGCATGCCGCCGAAGAAGCAGCCGACTGCGCCGGCGCCCACCACGACATAGCGGCTGCGCCCGCCGGTCGGCGTCGCCTGTGGCGATATCGGTTGCGCTGTCGCCTGTCCGGTCTCTTGTCCTGTCACCTGCGTCACTGTGCTCTCCTCCTGCGCGGCTCTGCGGCACGCTGCCTGCTGTGGCTGCGACTATACCGGAACGCAGTTTCACGCGCTTTCCGGACAGCGCGCCCGACCGTCGTATACTGGCCGGCACAAGAAAACCGCCGGGAGACGACCATGAGGAAGTGCCTGCAACGGATGACGGCCGCGCTGGCCGCGACCATGCTGCTGGCTGGCCTGGCCCCGATCGCAGAGGCCGCACCGCCCGTTGGCAAGCGCGCGATCGTCCTGACCAACGCCAGCGGCGAACGTCACACCATCGGCCACGTCAACTTCACCGACGCCGGCAACGGCAAGTCAGCGTTCAAGATCACGATGGCCGACAACATGGAGGAATATTTCCTCGCGATGCGTCCCTTCCTGTGCCTGACGGGCCCGGTGCAGCGGCTGTGCTGGTTCCCGGTGCATAACGAAGCGGCGCTGATCTCGGACGACGACCTGCTGCCGCTCGAGTATGCGCTGATGTTCATGCGCACCAAAGCCAAGGACCTGCACGTGAATCCGTTCAACGGCATGTACTACAAGCTGCACCGCGACGGCAACCGGCTGGCAGGCGACCTGTACGAAGTCGACATGGCGCCCTTCATCGCGCCCGACATCCTGCCGGTCGAGGAGCGCAAGCGCCCGCTGAAGCCCGCCGATTTCACCGAGGCCGATCCCGGCTCGAACTGGCTGCCCAAGATGAGCATCGAGTAAGGCCGGGCCATCATCACGCCCAAGATCCCTGTCACGCAGGGCAGGCAGTTCTCACGCCCGCAGTCCGGCACCGGCGTAGTAACCGAAGTACCCGGCCACCAGCGCCGTCGCCGCATGCAGCCAGATATCGTGGCCGTACAGCGGCAGCAGGCCGAACGCGACGTTCAGCGTCGGGAACAGGCCCATGATCGCCAGCACCGCATAGATGACGGCCAGCGAGCGCGCATAAGTGACTGCGCCGCGTTCGCTGCGCGCGGCAACCGTTCCCCACAGCCCTATGCCGAGATGCACCAGCGTGTGCGCGATGTTGACCGGGAAGTAGCCGAACAGGCGGCCTTCCAGCAGATGGAGGTGGGTGGGTGGGCTGTCGGCCGCCAGCGGCCGCATCAGGTCGGGCAGGAAGCCGGCGATCGCCACCAGCAGATAGACGATGCCGGCCACCAGTGAAAATTGCCGGGTATCCATGGCGCCCTCCGCGCTCGCAGTGCTTACCGCAGGTCAGACCTCGGGCAAGGACAAACGGCGGCGCGCAGCTTCTGCGCCAGGCGAGGGAATTGGCTCGGGCTTGAGCGAGATCAGCAGCTGCCGTCGATCTCGGCAAACACCTGCTGCGCCAGTGCAAAGGCGGAATTGGCCGCCGGCACGCCGCAATAGATCGCGGTCTGCAGCAGGGCTTCCTTGATCTCTTCACGCGTGACGCCGTTGTTGGCCGCAGCACGCAGGTGCAGCTTCAGTTCTTCTTCGCGGCCGAGGGCGACCATCATGCAAATGGTCATCAGGCTGCGCGTGTGACGCGGCAGCCCTTCACGCGTCCAGATCTCGCCCCACGCATAGCGGGTAATCAGGTCCTGGAAGTCGGCGTTGAATGCCGTGCGATTGGCCTGCGCGCGATCGACGTGCACATTGCCCAGCACGGCACGCCGCACGGCCATGCCTTCTTCGAAGACTTCGCTGCGCTTCTTGTCAGCCATGCTGGCCACCGCGCAGGAAATTGACGACGTGTTTCGTGAAGGCTTGCGCCGCTTCCCAGTTCGACAAATGGGCCGCGTTCAGTTCGACATAGCTCGCGCCGGGCACCGCCTTGGCGATCAGCTCGCCATGTTCGGGCGGGGTCGATTTGTCGTATTTGCCGCCGATGACCATCGTCGGCGTGGCGATGCGGCCGAGGTCGGCGCGCTGGTCCATGTCGCGCACGGCAGCGCAATTGGCGACATAACCCTCGACCTGCGTATGGGCCAGCATCGCGCGCACGCGCTCGACCTGGGCCGGCGCGTGGGCGAGGAAATCATTCGTGAACCAGCGTTCGAGCACGGCGTCGATCACCGCGGCCATGCCGCCCTGCCGCACTTGCGCGATACGCGCATTCCACATCTCGGGCACGCCGATCGCGGCGCTGGTGTTGCAGAGCACGAGGCGCTCGATGCGATCCGGCGCATGGATGCCGAGCCAGATGCCGGTCATGCCGCCCATCGACAGGCCGCAGAAGTGCGCGCTCGGCGCTTTCAGATGATCCATCAGCGCCAGCACGTCATTGCCGAGCTGCGCGATGGTGTACGGCCCGGGCGTGATCTCCGACTGGCCGTGGCCGCGCGTGTCATAGCGCAGCACGCGGAAATGCTCGAGCAGCGCCGGCATCTGCGGCAGCCACATGTCGAGCGTGGTGCCCAAAGAATTCGACAGCACCAGCAGCGGTGCGCCGTCGGCGCCTTCCAGCTGGTAGTGCAGCTTGCCCTTGCCGGAATCAAAAATGGCCATGTTATCGCTCCAATAGTCGTGTCGTTCCGCCGCCGTCCGGGGTCAGGCCTTGCGCGCGCGATGCGCGGCCAGCACCCGATCCACCAGGGCGCCTGCTTCACCGGTATAGGCCAGCGGTTCGAACAGTTGTTCCAGTTCCTGTGCCGGCAGGATGCCGGTCACTTGCGCGTCGGCGCGCAGCACGTCGAGCAAGCCTTTCTTTTGCTCGATCGCGCGGTGGCATGCCGCCTCGACCAATTCATGCGCATGCGAGCGCCCGATGCGTGCGGCCAGTGCCAGTGACACCGCCTCGGCCATCACCAGCCCGCGCGTGAGGTCGACGTTGGCGCGCATGCGCTCCGCATCAACTTTCAATCCTTCGATCACGTCGCGCATCTGAGTCAGCGCCGCGCCGCACAGCGACGCGATCTCGGGCAGCGTGTCCCATTCGGCTTGCCAGCCACCGAGCGCACGTTCATGTTCATTGTCCATCGCGGCCAGCATCGTCGCCACCAGGCCCGGCACGCGCGCCGCCGACGCGAGGATGGCGGCACAAGCCACCGGGTTGCGCTTGTGCGGCATGGTCGACGAACCGCCGCGTCCCGGCGCGGTCGGCTCGGACAGTTCGGCCACTTCGGTTTGCATTTGCAGCGACAGGTCGCGCGCGATCTTGCCCAGCGTGCCGGTCAGCAGGCCGAACACGGTCGCGCATTCGGTGATGCGGTCGCGATGCGCATGCCACGGCAAATGCGGCAGCTTCAGTTCGAGTGCATGAGCCAGCGCATCGGCCACCGGCAGGCCGCGATTGCCGAGGCTGGCCAGTGTGCCCGCCGCGCCGCCAAACTGCAGCACGCCGATGCGCGCGCGCAGTTCGTGCACGCGTACCTGGTGGCGCATCACCGCATCCAGCCAGCCTGCGGCTTTCAGGCCGAAGGTGATCGGCAATGCATGCTGCATCCAGGTGCGCCCTATCATCGCCGTCTCGCGGTGGCGATGCACGAGGCCGGCCAATGCATCGGCGAGTTCGGCCAGTTCGACCGAGATCAGTGCGATGGCTTCGCGCAGTTGCAGCACGAGGCCGGTATCGATCACGTCCTGGCTGGTGGCGCCCCAGTGCACGTAGCGCGCTGCGTCGGCATCGATGGCGGCGACCTCGGCCGTCAATTGTTTGACCAGCGGGATGGCCAGGTTGCCGGCCTGGCGCGCAGCCGACGCCAGTGCCTTCTGGTCAATGCGCGAGGCGACGCAGGCAGCCTTGATCGCGGCCGGCGCGGTGGCGGGGATCACGTCCTCGGCCGCCAGCGCGTGCGCGAGCGCGGCTTCAAAGTCGAGCATGCGCTGTATCGTGTTCTCGGGCGAGAACACTTGCTGCATGGCTGGGTTCGAAAACATGCGGGCTGTCAGCGCGGTAGCGGCCATGAACAGGGCTTCCTATCCTCAGTATGCTTCGATCAGATTTCGAAGAAGACGGTTTCGTCAGCGCCCCCGCCAATGAGGACGTTCCATTCGACCACGCCGGCGCCTGCCGCCTGCGCGACCAGCGTCGCGCGGCGCGCGGCCGGCACAAGTTGCATGGCGCTGTCGGCATCGTGCGCATCGCCCGGGAAATACATGCGGGTCACGAGTTGCTTCAGCAGGCCGCGGGCAAACACGTTGACCAGCAGGTGCGGCGCTTGCGGACGGCCTTGCGCATCCGGCACGCTGCCGGGCTTGATGGTCGAGAAACGGAAGCGGCCCTGCTCGTCGGTGGCGACCCGGCCGAAGCCGTGGAAGCCGTCATCAACCGGCAGCCCGCGCTGGTCATCGGGGTGCGAATACTTGCCATGCGCATTGGCTTGCCAGATCTCGACCATGCCATCCGGAATCGGCTGGCGGTCGGCATCGAGCACCTGTCCCTGGATCACGATGCGCTCGCCGGCTACGCCTTGCGGGGCCAGCTCGGTGGTAGTCAGCCAGTCGAGGCCGATGTGCAGGTAGGGGCCGACGGTTTGCGACGGGGTCAATCCGTGTTTCATGTTCATTTCTCCATCGGCGTCGTATCGCGGCCGCGCAAGACGATATTGAAGCGGAACCCGAGCGCATGCTCGGGTTCGGTGACGTCGAGTTCGAACGACGAGATCATGCGCTCGCGCGCGCCTTCGGAGACGGCGTTGTAGATCGGGTCGAACGGCAGCAAGGGATCGCCGGGGAAATACATCTGCGTGACCAGTCGTGTCGCGAAGGCATTGCCGAACAGCGAGAAATGAATGTGCGCGGGACGCCAGGCATTCGGGTGGTTGCGCCACGGATAAGCACCGGGACGGATGGTGGTAAAGCGATAGTTGCCGTTGGCATCGGTCATCATGCGACCGGTGCCGGTGAAGTTCGGGTCGAGCGGCGCGTCGTGCTGGTCGCGCTTGTGCTGGTAACGTCCGGCGGCATTGGCCTGCCAGATTTCAACCAGCGTATGGGGTACCGCACGGCCGTCTTCATCCATCACGCGGCCGGTGACGATGATGCGCTCGCCCAGCGGCTCGCCCGCATGCTGCTTCGTCAGGTCAGCGTCTTCCGGACGCACGCGCTCCTGGCCGAATACGGGACCCGTCATTTCGGATAGTGACTGCGGCAGCAGGATCAGCGGCTGCGAAGGCGAGCGCTTCACGGTGGAAGCGTAGCCGGGATACAGGTAATCGGAATGACTGCCCGGTGCGGGCTTGCGGTAAGGGGTGAGCTCTGACATGGGGGTCCCGTCTCGTCGGATTATCGTTCTTGTTCAGCGCCGCAGGACGATGCCGGCCGGCTTGCGTCGGCCCTTCTTCATCCGTCGATGATTTTCGCTGATTGCGTTTTCCTGTGTCTGATTTTCGCCGATGACCGCGGAAATGGGAACCTCCCGCGGCCATCGGCAATGCATCAGACGCGTTCGATCAGTACGGCAATGCCCTGGCCGACGCCGATGCACATCGTGCACAACGCATAGCGGCCGCCGGTGCGGTGCAGCTGGTACATGGCGGTCGTCACCAGGCGTGCGCCACTCATGCCCAGCGGATGGCCGAGCGCGATCGCGCCACCGTTCGGGTTCACGCGCGGGTCGTTGTCGGCGATGCCGAGCTGGCGCAGCACGGCCAGGCCTTGCGCGGCAAAGGCTTCGTTCAATTCGATGACGTCGATCTGGGCGAGCGTGAATCCCGTCTGCTTTAGCAGTTTTTGCACGGCCGGCACCGGGCCGATGCCCATCACGCGAGGCGCCACGCCGCCGGTCGCCATGCCGATCACGCGCGCCTTCGGCACCAGGCCGTATTTCGCAGCCGTGTCACCGTCGGCCAGCAGCAGCGCACAGGCACCGTCGTTGACGCCGGACGCATTGCCCGCTGTAACGGTGCCATCCGGTCGCACCACGCCCTTCAGCTTGCCCAGGGCTTCGATCGACGTTGCGCGCGGATGTTCGTCATGCAGCACCGTGATCGGCTCGCCTTTCTTTTGCGGAATAATGACCGGCACGATTTCGTCGGCAAGAATGCCATTGGCCTGAGCGGCAGCAGCCTTGTTCTGGCTGTTGACGGCGAACGCATCCTGGTCGGCGCGATTGATCTGGTAATCGGTGGCGACATTCTCGGCCGTCTCCGGCATCGCGTCGACGCCGTACAGTGCCTTCATCTGCGGGTTGATGAAGCGCCAGCCGATGGTGGTATCGAAGATTTGGGCATTGCGCGAAAACGCGCTGTCGGCCTTGCCCATCACGAAGGGGGCGCGCGTCATCGATTCGACGCCGCCGGCAATCATCAGCGAGGCTTCGCCCGACTTGATTGCGCGCGCGGCCGTGCCGAGCGCATCCATGCCCGAGCCGCACAGACGATTGATGGTCGAGCCCGGCACCTCGATCGGCAGGCCGGCCAGCAGCGAGGACATGCGCGCAACGTTGCGGTTGTCTTCGCCGGCCTGGTTCGCGCAGCCGTAGATCACCTCATCGACAGCCGTCCAGTCGACGGTGGGATTGCGTTCCTGCAGTGCGCGCAAGGGCACGGCACCGAGGTCATCGGCACGCACGTCCTTCAACGCGCCGCCGAAGCGGCCGATCGGGGTGCGGATGGCGTCAACAATGTAGGCGTCTTTCATCAGTGGCTTCCTGTTTTCCTTGAATAGTTATTCAACTCAGCCGGCCAGCAAGGGCAGGCCGGTAATCTGCTGCAATGATTCGAGGCTGACGCCTTCGGCCATGTCAATCACGCGCAGGCCCTGCGGCGTGACATCGAACACGGCCAGATCGGTGTAGATGCGCGACACGCAAGCCACCCCGGTCAACGGGTAGCTGCAATGTTCGACGATCTTGCTTTCGCCGGACTTGGTCTGCAGCTCCATCATCACAAACACTTTCTTGGCGCCGATCGCGAGGTCCATCGCGCCGCCAACGGCGGGAATCGCATCCGGTGCGCCGGTATGCCAGTTCGCGAGATCGCCGTTGGCCGACACCTGGAAAGCGCCGAGCACGCAAATGTCGAGGTGGCCGCCGCGCATCATCGCGAACGAGTCCGCATGATGGAAGTAGGCACCGCCAGTCAGTAGCGTGACCGGCTGCTTGCCGGCATTGATCAGGTCTTCGTCTTCCTGTCCGGGTGCTGGTGCCGGCCCCATGCCGAGGATGCCGTTCTCGCTGTGCAGGAAGATTTCCTTCGATTTGTCGAGATGGTTGGCGACCATGGTCGGCAAGCCAATGCCGAGGTTCACATAGGCACCCTCGGGAATGTCGCGCGCGACACGCTGCGCGATCTCGTCACGGGTAAAGCGCTTCATTGCACACCTCCGACTTGCACGATGCGCTGGACAAAGATGCCCGGCGTGACGATGACTTCGGGATCGAGACCACCGAGGTCGACGACTTCGTTCACTTCGGCGATCGTGCAGGCGGCGGCGCTGGCCATGATCGGGCCGAAGTTGCGCGCTGCCTTGCGATAGACGAGGTTGCCCCAGCGGTCGCCCTTCAGCGCCTTGATCAGCGCAAAGTCGGCATGGATCGGCAGTTCGAACACGTAGTTGCGGCCATTGATCACGCGCGTCTCCTTGCCCTCGGCGAGCCTGGTGCCGAAGCCGGTCGGCGTGAAAAAGCCACCGATGCCGGCGCCGGCGGCGCGGATGCGCTCGGCCAGGTTGCCCTGCGGGGTCAGCTCGAGCTCGATCTTGCCGGCACGGTAAAGGCCGTCGAACACATGCGAATCCGCCTGGCGCGGAAACGAGCAAATGATCTTCTTCACGCGGCCGGCAGCCAGCAGGGCCGCCAGTCCGGTGTCGCCATTGCCGGCGTTGTTGTTGACGATGGTGAGGTCGCGCGCGCCCTGTTCAATCAGCGCATCGATCAGCGCTTTGGGCATGCCGGCATTGCCGAAGCCGCCAATCATCACGGTCGCGCCGTCATGAATGCCGGCCACCGCCTGCGCGAGGTCGGGAACGATCTTGTTGACCAAGGAGTGCCTCCGGGATGTGTGCGGATCGGCGTCGACGCATTGAACGCCTTGTTCGCTGCCCTTGCCTGCCCGCTCGTTATTTATTGTAAAGTAACCGGGAATACGTTCGATAAACGAACAAATAACTGGTAATAGAACAGCCGCCGAGTTTATCCTCCGTGAAACATCGGAACAAGCGGCTTCGCTCAATTTGTGTGCGATGCCCGAACACCGTTGGTCGGACAGATCAAAGCTTCTGTTGTCAGCAAGACGCAGAAACCCGGCCAGACCTGCCGAACAAAAAGCGAGGCGCAGGCTGCAAGCACAGGGATTATCAAAAGAATATTTGGTTCCGTTACGGTAACGCCTCGGTACGCCGCCTCTGCCAGCCTTCTCCGGGGCAATGCGTGCCAGTCCGTAGTTCGAACGACACAAACTTTCCGTGAGCGAAACGACCATGCAGAACGTCTCCCCCCCGATGCCCGAACCCACGAAGGAAGCCCAGCGCGCGCCGTCGCCGGCGGCCGCCAGCGCAACGCCCTCGCGACCGCTGACAATCGCCGAGGAAATCGATGCCCTGACCGACCCCAGTTTCATGACCTCGCTGGCGCGCGGCCTGGCCGTCGTCAAAGCTTTCAGCGACCAGCGCCGCGCGATGACGATCGCGCAGATCAGCCACAAGACCGGCATCCCGCGCGCGGCCGTGCGCCGCTGCCTGTACACGCTGAAGCAGCTCGGCTATGCGGACTCGGAGGCGAACAACTTCTTCCTGAAGCCCAAGATCCTGACGCTGGGTTATTCCTATCTGTCGTCCACGCCGCTGACGGTATCGGCGCAGCCCTGCCTGAACCAATTGTCGCGCACGCTCAACGAGTCCTGCTCGCTGGCCGTCCTTGAAGACAATGAGGTGCTGTACATCTCGCGCTCGCAGACCTCGCGCGTGCTGTCAGTGGCGCTGAATGCCGGCAGCCGCCTGCCCGCCTATTGCACCTCGCTCGGCCGCGTGCTGCTGGCCGGCCTGTCGGAGCCGGCGCTGGACCAGTACCTGGCCAAGGCGAAGCTGGTCGCTTATACGGATCGCACGGTGGTGAACGAAGCGCGGCTGCGCGAGATCATCGCCGAGACCCGGCAGCGCGGCTATACGATTGTGGAAGAAGAGCTGGAGATCGGGCTGCGCTCGATCGCGGTGCCGGTGCGCGGCGCGTCGGGCGCGACGATGGCGGCGCTGAACATCGGCGCGCAAGCGACCCGCGTTTCGCGCGCGCAGCTCGAACAAACCTTCCTGCCCGCCCTGCTCACCGCGGCGTCCGAACTGTCGGTATTGCTGCCCTGAGTCCCCTGCCCGGCGCCTGACGACTGTCAGGCCGCCGCTTCCTGCCCTGCCTGCTGCGCCCGTTCACGGAACTGGCGCGGCGACAGCCCGCTGCCGCGCTTGAAGAAGCGCGTGAAATAGGCGGGATCGGCAAATCCCAACGCCTCCCCGATGTCGCGCACGCTCATCGATGTATAGACGAGGTTACGCCTCGCTTCTAGCATCAGCCGCGCATGCACCAAGGCCAGCGCCGAACACCCGGCCAGCTCCCGGCTTACCGCATTCAGGTGCGCGGTGCTGATACCCAGTTGTGCCGCATAGTGTTCCAGCGGCCGGTGCCGCGCATGGTCGCGCTCGATCGCCGCTGAGAACGCGGACAGGTAGCGACGCCCGCGGTCGTTCGATGCCGACGCGTCGTGTGCTGCCGGTACGCGGCACAGCCATGCCAGCACGCTGACCAGCAAGGATTCCAGCAACAGGTGCCGGTGCTCGCCCTGTCCGCCATATTCACGCAACAAGGCCGGCAGCAGCGCCTCGATCCCGGCCTGTTGCCCGCCGTCGGCCAGCTCCAGCGACTGCGGCGATGCCATCGCCGCCAGCCGCTCGCCCAGACCGCCATGCAGGCGCGCGAAGAACGCATAGGCGAGCGTCACCACCACGCCCTGTGCATTGCGCGAAAACTGAAAGCCGTGCACGCAATGCTGCGGCAGCAGCAGCACGCTGCCGGAGCTCAGGCGAGCATGGCTGTCGTCGAGCTGCACCTCGGCACTGCCCTGCTGCAGCCAAAGGAGCTGGAACAGGCCATGGTGCCGGTGCGGCCGGATTTCCCACTGGTGCAGGCGGCTGCGCGCGGCGATCGACTCCACATGGACGAGGTCGGGCGTCAGCCATGGCTGGCCTTCCCCGTACAGCTGGTACACGGGGATCGGGACCGGGACCGGCGCCGGAATGGCGGCGGCACGATGCCGCGGCTGCCGGGGGCTCATGGGGCGAACATGTCTGACATTCCACGAAATGTACAATTTTCGACCGGAATCGTCCATTCCATGCACTGCAACAAGGCCTGATGATGGCGGCTTGAAAATTACAAGGGCAAAACGCCCGATCCGGAGACACCATGAAAACCCAAGTCGCGATCATCGGCGCCGGTCCGTCGGGCCTGCTGCTCGGCCGCCTGCTCGACCTGCAGGGCATAGCCAACATCATCGTCGAGGCGAAGTCGCCGGACTATGTGCTGTCGCGCATCCGTGCCGGCGTGCTGGAACAGGGCACGGCCGACTTGCTGCGCGAAGCCCGGGTGGGCGAACGCATGGACCGCGAGGGCATGGTGCATGAAGGATTCGCGCTGTCGTTCTCGGGCCGGGTCGAGCGCATCGACCTGAAAAAACATTCAGGTGGCAAGACCGTGATGGTGTACGGCCAGACCGAAGTCACGCGCGACCTGATGGATGCCCGCCAGGCCTCGGGCGCCCATACGATCTACGAAGCACATGACGTCGCGGTGCATGATTTCGACAGCGAGCACCCGTATGTCACGTTCACGAAGGATGGCCAGCTGCAAAAGATAGAGTGCGACTACATCGCCGGCTGCGATGGCTTCCATGGCGTGTCGCGCAAGTCGGTGCCGGCCGACCGCATCCGGCTGTTCGAGCGCGTCTATCCGTTTGGCTGGCTGGGGGTGCTGTCGCGCACGCCGCCGGTGTCGCATGAACTGATCTATGCCAACCATGAACGCGGCTTCGCACTGTGCAGCATGCGCGCGGCGATGCTGTCGCGCTATTACGTGCAATGCCCGCTGGAAGACAAGGTCGAGGACTGGTCGGACGAACGCTTCTGGGATGAATTGCGCAAGCGCCTGCCGGCCGACACCGCCAACGCGCTGGTGACGGGGCCGTCGATCGAGAAAAGCATCGCCCCCTTGCGCAGCTTCGTGGCCGAGCCGATGCAGTTCGGCCGCATGTTCCTGGTCGGCGATGCCGCCCACATCGTGCCGCCGACCGGCGCCAAGGGCCTGAACCTTGCCGCCAGCGATGTCTACACGCTGTACCACGTGATGAGGAAGCGCTACAAGGAAGGCCGCACCGACCTCGTTGCGAAATATTCCGAGCTCTGCCTGCGCCGCATCTGGAAGGCCGAACGCTTCTCGTGGTGGATGACGTCCATCCTGCACAAGTTCTCCGACGATCCGTTCAACCAGCGCATACAGGAAGCCGAGCTGGCCTATTACACCGGCTCCGAGGCCGGCCAGGCCAATATTGCCGAGAACTACGTCGGCCTTCCTTATGAGCTTGTCGAATAGTACAAATAAACTAACGAAAGTAGCATCTGCGCGCTGAATGCGGTAAATTGGCGAATACTTTCACCCGCCTGTAACTATGACCCAAGCCCAGCCACTGACACCAGCCGCCAACCTGAACATGCAGGCCCTGCGTGCCAGCTGCTCGGCCTGCAGCATGCACCAGCTGTGCCTGCCCATGGGACTGGGCGAGCTGGACATGCACAAGCTGGACCAGATCATCGGCCGCCGCCGCAAGGTGCCGAAGGATACGCTGCTGTACCGGATGGACGATCCTTTCACCACGCTGTACGCGATCCGCCTCGGCCATTTCAAGACCTATCAGGTCAGCGCCAATGGCGAGCAGCAGATCACCGGCTTCCAGATGGCCGGCGAACTGCTGGGCATGGATGCGATCAGTGCCGACCGCCATCATTGCGATGCGATGGCGCTGGAAGACAGCGAAGTCTGCGAGATCCCGTTTGCGCGGCTCGAAGAATTGTTCGGAACGATCCCGACGCTGCTGCACCACTTCCACCGGATGATGAGCCAGGAAATCACGCGCGAGCAAAGCGTGATGCTCTTGCTCGGCAATATGCGCGCCGAGCAGCGCTTCGCGGCCTTCCTGGTCAACCTGTCGTCGCGCTATGCGGCGCGCGGTTATTCGTCGACCACGTTCCAGCTGCGCATGTCGCGCGAGGAAATCGGCAACTACCTGGGCCTGACGATCGAGAGCATCAGCCGCCTGCTGTCGAAGCTGAAGAAGGACGGCCTGCTGCGCGTGGCCAATCGCGAGATCGAGCTGCTGGATCCGGAGCGCCTGCGCGCGATCGCGGCCGGCACCGAGACCTGCAGCTGAACCAGCGCGCACGACACCAACAGCGCTCGACGGCGCTGCCAGCCACCAGTGAAAACGGCCCGCATTGCGGGCCGTTTGCTTTGGCAGAACCGAGGTTCAGAACGGTGGCTGCCGCGGCGCCTCCTCCGCCTTGAACAGGTAGAGGCTCAGCATGCTGGCGATCGCGGCGAAGGCCCAGAAAAAGAAGAAACCCATCGTATAGGCCGCGATGGGCGGCAGCTCGGCATGGCCACCGGCCAGCATCAGGTCGAGCGGATCGAAGGTCGAGAAGAACAGGCCTTCGGCCATGATCGCCGACAGGAATGAAGGCCACAGGACTGCCATTGCCAACTTCAACATGCTTTATCTCCCCACTGCATCCTGGCGCTGCGGCCGGATGTCGACATTCTTGTTTTGCGGCCACAGCCACTGGCCATGCAGGCGCCACTGGCGCTGGCCGTCTTCGAGCTGCACCTGCCAGTTGGCGCGCTCCAGCATCGCCAGCGGCAGAACGAATTCGCCTTTTCCATCCGGTACCGCGCTGAGACGGATGTCCTTCTGCGGCACGGTCGGGTGCACCAGCAGCACCGTCAGCGGCACCGCTACGCGCAGTCCCGTCATTTGCCCCAGCAGGTGACCGGAGGCCGCATCATAGCGCAAGGAGGCAGCCAGCCCGCGCTCGGCGGCGGCGCGATCGCGGCGCAAGTCCTGGTTGATGGCCTTGCCTTGCTTGTAGTAGTCATCGACCACCAGCGCGTCGGCGCCGGAGAAAGAGATCCACATCGTGACGAAGCCGGCGACCAGCACGGCGACCGGGCCCAGCATCAACAGCCACGGCCAGCGATGACGGTACCAGGGTTGGTTCGAAGGTTTGTCCATGTGCAAAGTATGCATATTTGCTTTCCGTATCCGGGGCTGCTGGATCCAGCGGCGGGGCCGCGCCATCGGCGACTGCCTCGCTGCTGAATGGCGTCCCGCTCAGCGCGGGACGAAGAACACCGCTTTTTCCTTCACTTCCACGCCCTGGTCATCCAGCGACGTGATCGTGAACCAGATCTTGTTCGATCCCTTGTTGCCGTGGCCTTCGTCGACGCGCACGTTGACCGGCACGCCGCGCGACTCGGTCGCGCCCAGTTCGACTTCGTCCTTGCCTTGCAGCTTGATGGAGTCGATACCGGAGACGGCGATCTTGTAGCGATGCGCCGCTTCGTCAGTGTTCATGATCTGCAGCCGGTACACGTTCTCGATCATGCCGTTCTCGACTTCACGCCCCATCGAACCGCGGTCGCGGATCACGTCCATCTTCAGTGGCGTGCGCGCCAGCAGCGTGCCGAAGAACGCCGCCACGATCAGCAGCAGCACGGTGCTGTAGATCAGCACGCGCGGGCGGAATGCATGGCGCAGGATCTCGGCCGACGACCAGCGGTTCAACGCAGCGTGATCCGTCCAGTAACGAACCAGCCCGCGCGGCGCGCCGATCTTGTCCATCACGCTGTTGCAGGCGTCGACGCAGGCAGCACAACCGATGCACTCGTATTGCAGGCCGTTGCGAATGTCGATGCCGGTCGGGCAGACCTGCACGCACATCGAGCAGTCGATGCAATCGCCCAGCGCCTTCGCGCCTTCGACGTCGGACTTGCTGCGTGCGCCGCGCGGCTCGCCGCGTTCCTTGTCATAGGTGATGATCAGGCTGTCCTTGTCGAACATCGAGCTCTGGAAGCGCGCATACGGGCACATGTATTTGCAGACCTGCTCGCGCATCCAGCCGGCGTTGCCATAGGTGGCGAAGCCGTAGAACAGCACCCAGAACAATTCCCACGGCCCGAGTGCCAAGGCGGCGATCTCGTCGCCCAGTACGTGGATGGGCGTGAAGTAGCCGACGAAAGTAAAGCCGGTCCACAGCGCGACCGCGCCCCACGCGAGGTGCTTGGCGCTCTTGCGCAGGAATTTGTCGAGCGACAGCGGCTGGCGATCGAGGCGCATGCGCGCGCTGCGATTGCCTTCGATCTTGCGCTCTATCCACATGAAGATCTCGGTGTAGACCGTCTGCGGACAGGTGAAGCCGCACCAGACGCGGCCGAAGATGGCCGTGAACAGGAACAGCGAATAAGCAGAAATGATCAGCAGTGCCGCGAGGTAGATGAAGTCCTGCGGCCACAGCACGATGCCGAAAATGTAGAACTTACGGGCGCCCAGATCGAACAGCACGGCCTGGCGGCCATTCCAGTTCAGCCACGGCAGTCCGTAAAAAAGGGCTTGCGTGAGCCAGACGAACAGCCAGCGCACGCTGGCATAGCGGCCCTGGATTTCGCGCGGATAGATTTCCTCCCGCGCTGCGTACATCTTGATGACGGAAACTTGCGGGGAAGAGCTATCCATGGGGGCTTTCCAGCTATGCTTCATCGCGTTCCGGGGGACGGCCGGGCGGCCGTCCCTGCGGAAGCGGATAGAACGTTCTTACTTTATTACTTTGCAGCGTCCAGCGTCGAGTTGTTCGACAGGCCCCAGACATAGGCCGACAGCACATGGACCTTGTCTTCGCCGAGGAATTCGCCGAACGGTGGCATCACGTTGTCGCGGCCCTTGCGGATCGTTTCCATGATGGTCGCGGTGCTGCCGCCGTAAAGCCAGACTTTGTCGGTCAGGTTCGGTGCGCCGAGGGCCTGGTTGCCCTTGCCATCTGCGCCGTGGCAGGCGGCGCAGGCGCCGAATTTCTCTTTGCCGAACGAGGCCTTGATCGGGTCGCTGGCAGCACCCGACAACGACTGCACGTAGTGGGCGACGTTCTCGATGTCCTTCTCGCCACCGACGGCCGCGGCCATCGAAGGCATCTGGCCGTGGCGGCCCTTCAGGATCGTGGCCTTGATGACGTCCGGATCGCCGCCATGCAGCCAGTCGGCGTCGGTCAGGTTCGGATAGCCTTTGTTGCCGCGCGCATCCGAGCCGTGGCACTGCGAGCAGTAGGTCAGGAACAGGCGCTCGCCGATGGCGCGTGCCTGCGGATCGGCTGCCAGCGCCTTCATCTCGGTGCCCTTGAATTTCTCGAACAGCGGGCCGTATTCGGCGTCAGCGGCCTTCAGCTCGGCTTCGTATTCGCCCGACGATTTCCAGCCCAGCTTGCCGGCGTAAGTGCCGAGGCCCGGGTACAGCGCGAGGTAAGCAAAACCGAACACGATGGTGAGGTAGAACATCCACATCCACCAGCGCGGCATCGGGTTGTTCAGTTCTTCCAGGCCTTCGTCCCAGCTGTGGCCGGTGGTCTCGGCCTTGCCGTCCTTCGACATCGGGATCTTCACCGTCGATTGCGACCACAGCAGCAGGCCGCAGCCGATGATGGAGACGATCGTGATGACGGTGATGTAAGGGCCCCAGAACCCGTTGATGAAATCAGCCATGTCGCGGCTCCTGCGATTGAGTGTTCAAGTCTTCGTCCGCGAAGGGCAGCATCGCCGCCTCTTCGAAGTCATTCTTGCGGCGTGCGCTGTATGCCCAGGCAATGATGCCCAGGAAAGTCACCATGCACAGCGCCGTGATGACGCTGCGCGCATCCGACACGAGGGAAACGAGATCCATGCTTACCTCCGCGCCTTGATCTGCACGCCCATGCCCTGCAGGTAGGCCACCAGCGCATCGAGTTCGGTCTTGCCTTCGAGTTCCTTCGGCGCGACCGCGATCTGCTCGTCGGTGTACGGATCGCCGAGGCGCTTGAGCGCTTTCAGTTTCGGCACGATGTCTTGCGGGTTCAGCGCATTCTTGGCCAGCCACGGATAGCCGGGCATGTTCGACTCGGGCACCAGATCACGCGGGTTGATCAGGTGGGCGCGATGCCAGTCATCGCTGTAACGACCACCGACGCGGGCCAGGTCCGGGCCGGTGCGCTTGGAGCCCCACTGGAACGGACGGTCGTAGACGAATTCGCCGGCGACCGAGTAGTGGCCGTAGCGCTCGGTCTCGGCGCGGAACGGACGGATCATCTGCGAGTGGCAGT
>JACCDG010137738.1_pt1 | contig 56145 bp, 79 predicted proteins | sample 7442471 | NCBI WGS metagenome assembly JACCDG01 (sample SAMN15323444, study PRJNA562643) | freshwater metagenome | isolation source: river surface water | place: USA:Blue River Watershed | collected 2017-08-17 | reverse complement strand
TTTTCTTACTTCAGTAAATTCAACATTAATTGGCATTTCGGTTTCTACTCTTGGGCTTGTCAAATCAATGTTACTTTGATCAAATGTTCTGTCAATTGAATTAGGGTTTGTGAAAAGAGATTGACCAGGTCTACCAATAGATTGAAATCTTGGATCTGCACCTTCACCAACTAAATTAGCTTGAGCATCACTTAATGATCTTTGAACACTTGGAGCAGTTAAATCTACATTAGAAGGTACACCATCTCTCAAATTAGGTTGGACAGGTCTTCCAGATGACTCAACATTAATACCAAGAGCACCAGCGAGGGCTGGATTAGAAAAGTTTCGAGCAACTTGATTCAAATCTCCATTTAATATACCCAAGCCAACCCCAGCGGCAGATCGTGTTAATTCATTACCATAAACATTTGAAGCAATCTGTTCAGTAGCCATACCTAATGCTTCTTGGGCTAATTCGGATGCAGTATCACCAAAAAAATCACCAACTGAACCTAAAAATCCACCTCGTTCTCCTAAATTACTACCACCCAATGCACCTATTCCACCTAATGCTTCACTAACACCAGCACCTAAAGCATTAGAAAATCCATTATCTTCTAAAATAACCCTTTTATTGTCGCCCTTTTCTCTTTCAAGATTTTGATATTCTTTCCAACTTGATACAATAGGTTTGAATACATTTTTTAAATTTTCAGATTGTTTAGCTACTTCATTTTCATTTTCAGCTTTTAATCTATTTTCTAATAAATTATCACTAATTGCATATTTTAAAAGACTATATGTATTAGTTTCTAAAACCCTACCAATATTTATGGTAAATTTAGAATCTAAATCATTATTTAATCTACTATGACTTAAATCTGTCACAAAACCTGACATGTCAAATTCACAATCTTGACAATCAAAAAGCATACAAGAAAAATGATTATCCCACCATTGTAATCTTTTTACAAAAGATAATGCACCATCATTAATTTTACCTAATAATTTGCCACCAATATTACTACCATTAAAAACATCAATATCTCTTAAAGCATCAAGTGCTTGTCTTGGATTGATAGAGTAATTATCTTCAGTAATTGCCATTTGCCTATAATCACCAATAAATACACTCATTCTAAATCTACGCATATTTATAGGTAAAATCCATCTTCTATATTTTCTATCATACGCTGCTTTACGATATAAATCTTTTAGTGCGTGTAGTCTATAATCTAAACTTTCAAGAGTACTTATAGTTATGGAAGCATCTGATAATCCAGTTTGAGTACCTCTAGTATTAATATAACCTTGAGAATACAAACTATCTAATCCTGTAACTGACTGAAAATACCAAGGAGTTTCTTCACTTATCTTTCGTAGGGAAGAAATAAATTTTTCAAGCATTTTTGCTCGTTCTGGTTCACCTACTGAATATAAAAATTGAACTGCTGATTCTGGACCACTAGTTAAAAGTCTATTTGGTAAATAGTCAGGATGTTTTGAATCTCTTGATGTAAATTCAAATTTAATACTAAAAATAGGAAATGTTGGATCTTCATAATTTGGATCTGCTCCAATAACGGGATCTCGTACACTTGCTATTCCTAAAAATTTTCTTAAATATTTATCTGCCGCATATACCATAAATTTGAAAAATTACTTTATTCTCCACCACCATTACCATCTCCGTCACCATCAAATGAACCATCCATAGTAAATGGTGCATCATATCTACCTGTTGAAGTTACACTACCCTCTGAATCTTTTGGATCATTGTGGTCAGTAAAATCATCATGTTTTTTTGTTTCTAAATTCTTGATAAAATCTTCAAAATGTAAGATTGTACCGTGAGGTTGAAAATGAACAATTCCTTTTTCAGGATGGTAATGCTTCATAGGATCAGTTTTCTTTGCTTTTCTATCTTTTTTAGCATTTTTCAAAAAACCTTGTGTGTATAATCCGTAAGCATTGAAAACATCACCACTTCCATGACTAGTTGCGGTTGGAGCAACAACATCACCCATTCCAGGTACTGAATCAAGTGTTGCGAATTCTTCATCTACATGCATAGGAAGTTTCTTTCCCTTTGCTTTTTTAACAAAATCCTTCAATTCTTTATATGTCATAGATTTTGCTATATCTTTAACTTCTTGAGATACTTCGTCTTTTACATAACCCTTTTTGTATGCAAGGGCTAATCTCATAAGTCTTAATTGTGCTTCTGATTTTGCAGGCATAATTATTTTGTTTTTTTTATATATCAGATAGTTTAAATATCAGTTAAATTGAATGAACCAACTTGGTGGTGCTTCTTTATCTATTTGGTCTTTAACTTCTTGTAATTCTTTTTCTCCAGCATCTTTTAGAATACTTCCATTTATAGTAACACCTGATGGTAGTTGATATGTATAAAGACTATACATAAAACCTAATTGTATTTTACTTTTTGCAAAAACCCAACGGATGAATAAATCATCATTATAAAGACTCTCTTGTGATACTTTTGAATAACATTTTATAATAGCACTTGTTCTTGGATTTCTTCCTGTGATTTTAATTCTCTTACTATTTGGATTGAAAGAATATGCGATAGTGTCAAGAAAATATGCTTTAGTTAAATCCCAATAAGCATATTGTGCAGTTCTCAAAACCAAATCATCACCTATAATCGGAGATAAGAATAATTCAGATGCTATAATTTTATTTTCTGTGATGTCACGATCAACGATACCAATCCTTGAACCTCCACGAATTTCTCTAAAGTCTTGAATTGTTACAACACAATCTGGTAATTGTATAAATCTTCTATCTGTAAATTCTTTTGATGTGAAATAAGAATATGGGGCGATATAATAGTCAGATTCAACTGCATATTTGTAATTAATGTAAAACCATCTTTCAGCATTTTTAATTATACGCTCAATTTCTTGAGGCGAGATTGAATTAGGTAATCCACTTGAAACAGTTAATTCATCTTGTGTAAGCTCTACAAGTTCATCTAGTGTCATAATAGATAAATAATTTTGATGATTAATACTATATATCTGACTTATTATTTAGTAAAGATAAAATATCAAAAAGAAATAAAAAAAGCCCTAAAAATATAGGGCTTCTGTAAAATTTCTGTATGTATTTCTTATCTATAAAGATTTATCAAAATTCTTTGTAGTTCCAAATATTCTTCAAATATAATCTCATGCTCTTCGCATATTTCAATGAGGGTTATTGAATCTTTGGTTGTTCTTAAAGTTGTTGTTTGTGGATCAATTTCAACTAAAATATTGTATAAGTCCACATAATCTGGCAATCGTTCTACTTCTTTTTTGAATTTTTCAGATAAAATATAGACAAAGTTTTTATCTTTATCAATCATCTTATCATAGATTTGATTCAGTAGAGTATCAAAGTTGATAGTTATATTTTCAATTTTTTTTGTAGAACTTGTAATGATATTCGCTAATTCATCAATGTTAGTTCTATCCTCAAATGATTCTGAAGCTGCTAATGCAACCATAATAAATACAAATAATATTTTTTCTCCAAAGTTGAAACTAAAGTTTGAAGTGAATAGAAAACTATATATCAAAAAAATTTAGAAAAATTCTACTCTTTTAATGTGTGTAATAAATTAGCATTATTATAAATGCTATAATACTAAAACAAAAAAACAGATAAGTGTACTTTTTCTTTGGTAATAGGTATTTCCAATAAGAAATAAGAGTTTCAGATAAGAAATGGAGAGCTATTAAACACAATGTAATAATAGCTGGAATAATTATATCTTTCATAAGATTATAAAAATAAGTGAATAATAGAAAGTGAAAGACTTAACACAAAAATAACATCATATACATCATAACTACGATGTTGTTTTTTTAATTCTGTATTTTCATTCATTCGATTCATTGGATTCATCATCATCATTCAATAAAAGGTTTTTACTAAAATAATCCCAACCATCTTCATCTAAAAATACTGACTCTTCATTTTCTTCATCAAGATAAAGAGTTGTTAGTGGATAATCAAAAAAAAGAACATTCTCTTCATCATCTTCAAATTTTCTATAAATAATTTGAAAATCATCCATAGATTCTGGTATATTATTAAAAAACTCTCTTAATTCCTTTATCTTCATAATTATTATTTTTTTATTTCATCTATGCTTAATTGCGAAACATCTTGAAATTTCAAACCATGCCCTAAAAGAAAGGTCTGTATTAATTCACTTTCTTTAATAGATAACTCTGTTCTTCTATTAATTTTAGCCATAATAGTTGAATAGTTGATATTGCACTCCTCGCATATCTTTTTAATTTTTACGATTTCACTTAACCTGATTAGGTCTTCGATTGTAATCATTTATAGTAAAATATATTTGTAACTATTTTAGCAAGGAATACAAATATGTTCAAAATAAAATTCAAAAAAATGCCCTCGTGAGAGGGCTTTTATTATTTCCTTTTTCTTCCTCTTTTGACAGAAGGGGTAGAATCTACATTTAGAGATTTTGTAGATTTTGAATTAGAAACCTTCTCTATCTTTTTTGTAGTCTTTGTTTTTTCAGAAGGTTTTGGTTTTGTAGTTTTACCTACTTTCTCCACTTCTTTTAAAAACTTTACAGGTGGCTTTTCTTTTTTAACTTTCTTTACTTTCGTTTTAGGACTCTTTACTATTTCTTTAGGTGTATTATCTGTTTCTGTATCATTAGAAACTTTTGATGCTGTTGAAAAAACAGATAAGGAATCCTTTATGAAAAAATAAAGTGAAGCCAAAACAAAGATTGAAATACAAATTGTTAAAAAACTCATAAATATTCGTTTATTTTTTAAGTTAAATTGTATATATCGTCTAAAAACTCAATTTTAAGAAAGTCTTTTTTTCTTTTTGTATTCCTCTAATCTCTTCAAAATATCATCTTCTTCAATCATAAAACCTTCTTTATTCATATTTTCAATGAGTTTTTTAAGGATTGGATTTATAGAATCTTCATTGAAATCTATTTTTGGTTGTTTTAAAGGTCTATGTGAATATTTATTTTCCATATTGTTGCTCTAACCATTCTTGATTTTTAATTTTGTTATTTTCTAGCCATTCAGAATTATTTTTATACCAATATGCAATCTCTTTTATTCCATATTCTAAAGTGTAGTGAGATTTCCATCCTAAACTTGAAAGTTTTGTGCTATCAATTGCATAACGAGTATCATGACCTAATCTGTCTGTGACAAATTCAAATTTAGGTTCTATACCTAATTCTTTTGCAAGTAAATTTAATAAAACTAAATTTGAAGTTTCAATACCTGTTCCTATATTATACACTTCACCATCATTTCCATAATTGAATGCGTATAGGATACCTCTGATGTGATCATCAATATGAATCCAATCTCTTTGTTGCGTACCGTCACCATAAATATGTATAGGTAAATTATTTAACATATTATAGATTGACAATGGAATTAATTTCTCAATAGTCTGATACTCTCCATAATTATTGCTACAACGAGTAATAATAACTTTTGTACCAAAGGTTTTGTGATAAGCAATTCCCAACAAATCAGAAGATGACTTTGATGCTGAATATGGAGAACTAGGATTTAATATATCAGTTTCATTAAAATGTATTCCTTCTGGAGCAGAACCATATACTTCATCAGTTGAAATAAGAACTATCCTTACACCGATAGTATTTGCATAATCTAAAACCTTTTGAGTTCCAATTACATTTGTATTCAAAAAAACTTGTGGTTGTTTAATGGATTTATCCACATGAGTTTCTGCCGCAAAATGAAATATAGAATCTATATCATCTGGTAAAGAATGGTAGGTTTCATCATCACATATATCTGAAGATTTAATTGTAAGATAGGGACTATCTATTTTAATCCTTGTTTCATCAGAAGCATATGTGTATTTATCTATGAGAGTTACCTTTATGCCATATCTTGTTAAAAGTCTAACAAAAGCACTACCAATAAATCCTAAACCTCCTGTAACCAGAGCATGTTTCATATTAACATAGTCCTATAAGGGTATTTTGAAATTCTAACATATCTTCTTTTGAAATCTTATCGTATGTATCTTCCATTCTGTGACATAAAGCCCAAATTTCAGGATAACCGAGAGATTTAGTTGCTATATCAATATCTTTATCATCCAAGATACCAATACACATAGCAGGTACGCCATGCATAGATAATACATAAGCATCTGTGTATGGTGTAGTAACTTTCTTTGCGTTTAATTTCTCAATGATATTAGCACATTCATCAGGAAATTTTTCAAAAGCACTTACCCATATATGTTTTCCTAAACCAGTAAGTTCAAGATTTACACATACTTCTAACTTTCCAAATTCACCATTATGTATATCTTCAGATAAAACCTGACTACCGCAACAATGTAAATTGACATGTTCTTCCGAATCCACAATAGCAAAATGAATTGGTCTTGTGAGTTGCTTATCTTTCAAATCACGCATCATAGTGAGTAATTGACATACTGAAGATGTATTGTCCTGAGCATTTTGTGACCTTTCATTATTTATATCGTGATGGGCTAAAAACAAAAGACCATCTTCTTCACTTTCTTGATTGAAAGAAATATAAAAATTTGTGAAATATCTATTTTCAAAACCAGGAACTACATAGTGCTTAATTCTATATGGTATTTCAAATACTTCTAATATTTCTTTTATTTTAAGAACTCTTGGAGTCCAAGTAGGTGCTAATCTATCAAAAGATGAGTGTGATCTAAGTTCTGAAAAAACTTCCAATAATTCATAACATGACATTTCTTTAAAATTCATAACTCTTATTCCTTAATACAATTACACATTAACTATTCTTGTTTTTTTAATTAGTTCTCCGTTACCTTTGATGTAAGAATTAACCCAAGTGTGACCAAGAACTAATTCAACACCATCTCTACCTTTACCAACTCCATTGATTTTTCTCCAATGACCTCTTACATTCCATGCGTGACTCCAATTAATTATCTTTTTTGATTCTCTATCTATCTTTTTCGTATTTCTTTTTTCAGTTATATGAATAATTGACTTAATTCTTCTTATAGTTTTAGAACTTCCGCTACCGATACGGACTTTTGTTCTTATGGATTCTAATCCCCAAGTTTCTTGGTTAATTCGTTCTATTAATTGTTTTGCAATTTCACTATACAAACTAGTTTCTATAAATACTAAATCTACTTTTGATTTACCTGATGAATCATACATTTCCATTAAAGCCCAAATTCTAAATAGTTTAGGGCTAACTTCATGTACGAGTAATCCTAAACAATTTACAATATGATTAAAATTATTTTTTGTACAGGACTTATCTGAAACAGATACTTTATACTTTATACCATTCAACTCACCCATTTCAATCCAGATAGTTTTGAATGGAGAATCTAAATGACCTTTATATCCTTCAGGATCATGAAAGATATCAAACTCTCCATCATAAGATGGAATTTCATTTTTTGGATGAATCAAAAATAGTTCAGCATTTTTGACTAATTCTATAACCTCTTTAACCTGTTCACCTCTTTTTTGATTTGGATATGACAAGAGATGACATAACTTTTCATAGTATAACATAATAAACCTCAAATAATAAAATACACTCACAAATATAAAATTGTGGAGGTGGGGGGAATCGAACCCCCGTCTTGACTTCCAAGTTACCAGACCACTACAACCATAGTCCTTTATTGATAAGAATTATTTAGGCAAAGGACAGCCGATAATCCTTTTGCTTTCAAGTATTCATTGTAAAGTGAAAGCCCTTTACAATATATGCTATTATAGGCGACAAGTGATATAATGAGAATAGCCACAAATTGTATCACTTGGAATCAAGCCGCTACTGCGTATTGATTCTGGGTATTTTCAACCATTGGATAAAGATTGAAAATATGTGTGCTGTTATTGCCACTTATAGTTTACTCAGTTGTATTATCGTGCTCCACCGAGTATCAGCACGGGTTGCTTCTTAATGCGTCAAAAGCCAATCGAAACCAATGACACCCCCATATCAAAGAACTAATGAATTAAACAATTCATATTTAATTCAGAACAAAAATAATAAAATTATCTGAATTTACCAAATCTTTTTTCTTTATGTGGATAAGATGGATAAAATAAACCATGAGATAATTGAGTTCTGTTGTAAAAATGATCTAATTTATTCCCTTTCAACTCCTCATTTTCTTCAATTTTCTCAAGCGTTCTATAAAAATAAGATATGCATTTGTTAATATCAGAATCCTTCTCTATAAAAATTATACATTCATCCAAAGATAAAGCAGCCCAATCTATATTAGTATAATTATTTTCATTCTCTTCTGCTTTGTAATAAATAGTTAAGAAATCAAATATGTTTTTATGAATAAATAGATTTTTTCTAAAACCATCTACTGAAATCTCTAAAATGTTCTTTTTATCGGATTTAATTTTACATTTATTGGTAGTAACTAACCAATCTCTTTTTCTATTATCCCAATGTATAGAAACAATCTTAAACATAAAATTGATTTCAGTTTCAGATATATATTTGATGAATGATAACAGAAATGCTCTAATATATCAACTTAAAAAAATAATTCAGTATGTCCACAAGAATAAAATTGTTTCATGAATTTCATGATGTAAATGAAACCACCTTTCCGAGAGTTGCTCGTTCTATAAGTGGTATGGTTGAATCTATTGATACAATAGGAATTATGACTGCTGAAAATCCTATGGGTGAAAAGAGAGCCAAAGAACAAAATGAATATGCTCAAAATCAGTTAAAAAAATTACTCCGTGATAATAATTATGGCTTTCACGAAGTGATGGGTAAATATGGTAACATTGAAAATTCTTTGATAATACCCAATATAAGTAAAAATTTAATGATTCATCTTTGTCAAATATTCAATCAAGAATCAGTTATATGGGCTGAAAAGACAAGTGAGAATAATATGAGATTTTATTATATTGAGCAAGATGGTGAGGTTAAAGATGTCGTAGATGAAGTATTTTTAAGTTCAGATGTACAAAAAAGAAATGATTTTTATACTTGGGTACAAGGGAGAAAATTCTATATTCCATTTTTTGAAGAAGGACATGAACAGAAAAAATATAAAAAGTTCTATAAACCTTTGGTCTATACAAGAAAAGAAAAACATCCAACCGATTTATACAATTTAGATGGAGATTATTGAAGTTTTCTGTATATTCTATTAAATATAGCCCAACCTTCAAGAAGAGTTTTTGCTGAATCAGGAAAATCAATATTTTCTGGAATTCTAAAATTAGGATGAAGATCAAAACCTTCTTCAGTTTTTGCTTTTCGTAACATAAAACCAATCTGCTTTAAGGTTTTCTTATCAATAACTTTGTAATCTTTTGTGTTAAGTGGTTCTAAAACAACGACTTCTTCAATTGAATAACTCATAACAAACATATCTAAAACTAATAAAAAAATATCGTCTATATTTTATAGTACAAAGATAATATATTTTTTTTAATTAAGCAAGAAAATAATTTTTGTGTAATATTGAAAAAATGACGATATTAGTGAACAAAAAAATTATACTTGATATAATTAATAGTAATTTTGATTTTCCACATTTTGATATAAAAATGAAATCCCACTTAATTCCCTATGTAATTGAACAAAGTTCAAGAGGTGAAAGATCCTATGACATCTTTTCCCGACTACTAAAAGAGAGAATAATTTTTTTAGGAACAGGTATAGATGACGATGTTTCATCTATTGTGATTGCACAATTATTGTTCTTGCAATCAGAAGATCCGACTAAAGACATCTATCTTTATATTAATTCACCTGGTGGAAGTGTTAGTGCAGGTATGGCAATTTATGATACAATGCAGTATGTAAAGCCTGATGTATCAACTATTTGTGTAGGTATGGCTGCATCTATGGGTCAAGTTTTACTTACAGCAGGTGCGAAAGGTAAAAGATTTGCTCTTCCACATTCAAGAGTAATGATGCATCAACCTTTGGGTGGAACTCAAGGTCAAGCATCTGATATTGAAATCTATACGAAGGAAATGATACGAATCAGAGAATCATTGTATAGCGTGATTTCAAAGCATACAGGTCAAGATATGGATAAAATTAAGAAAGATGCAGACAGAGATAATTGGATGTCAAGTCAAGAAGCATTAGATTATGGAATAATTGATAAAATACTCTAATTGTATCTAATTATGGCGAATTTGCCATATATAAGACAATAGTAATGTGTTTTAACACACTTATTTATACAAAAGATAATAACAAGGAAATATATGGACGGAAATTTCACATCAGGACTTCAAGAAGTAATTAAGTATTCAAAAGAAGAAGCAATAAGATTAGGACATGATACTATTTTTATAGGTCATTTATTGTTAGGTGTTCTCCGCAGAGGAGAAGGCGTAGGAATAGATGTTTTGAAATCTCTTGATGTAGATTTCAAAAAATTAAAGACATGTTTAGAAAAGGAATTGGATAATTCCCCTATAAGTATTGCTGCTACAAATATGCCTCTTTCAAAGAGTGCTGAAAAAGTACTTAAAGTGACATATCTTGAATCAAAACTTTACAAATCTGAAAAAATAGGTAGTGAACATCTTATTCTTTCAATACTAAGAGATGAAGATAATGAAGCTACTAAATGCCTATATTCTCAAGATGTAAGTTATGAATCTTTTAGAAAGGAATTGGATACATTTTTGAATTCAAATGGCAAAGATTTTGATTACAATGAATCTTCATTCAAATCAAGTTCAAGTGCAAAATCAAATAAAAATAAAACTAATGTTGGGAATACAAAAAGTAAAACTCAAGTTTTAGATAATTTTGGTAGAGATTTGACAAAATTAGCAATTGAAGGTAAATTGGATCCAGTAATTGGAAGAGAAACCGAAATTGAAAGAGTAGTTCAAGTGATTGCTAGAAGAAAGAAGAATAATCCTGTCTTAATTGGTGAACCTGGTGTAGGTAAAACAGCTATTGTAGAAGGTTTAGCATTAAGAATCGTAGAAAGAAAAGTTCCAAGAGCTTTAATGAATAAAAGAGTTGTTTCTTTAGATTTAGGTTCTATGGTAGCAGGGACAAAATATAGAGGTCAATTTGAAGAACGCATGAAAGCTGTTGTTCAAGAATTAGAAAAATGTGATGATGTAATTCTATTTATTGACGAATTGCATACTCTTGTGGGTGCAGGTGGAGCATCAGGTTCACTTGATGCTGCAAATATGTTAAAACCTGCTTTAGCGAGAGGAGAAGTTCAATGTATTGGAGCATCAACATTGGATGAATATAGAGAGCATATTGAAAAAGATGGTGCTCTTGATAGAAGATTTCAAAAAATCATAATTGAATCTCCAAATGTTGATCAAACAATAGAAATTCTTAAAAATGTCAAGGACAAATATGAGAATCATCATAGTGTAACTTATACAGATGATGCTATTGTTTCTTGTGTGAAATATGCCGATAGATATATCACAGATAGATTTTTCCCAGATAAAGCATTTGATGTATTAGATGAATCTGGTGCAAGAGTTCGCCTAACTAATATAGAAGTTCCCAAAGAAATTGTAGATATTGAAAAGAAACTTGTTGAGATAAGTCTCAATAAGAGTGAAGCTATAAAAAATCAAAATTTTGAAAAGGCAGCTGAATTGCGAGATTCAGAAAAGGCGTATCAAATTGATATGGAAAAAATCAAAGAAAAATGGGAAAAGAAACTTGATAAAGATAGACAAATTGTAACAGAAGAAGATGTTGCAAAGACTATTTCTATTATGACTGGAATACCTGTTACTAAAGTATCTCAAGATGAAGCAAAGAGATTACTTTCATTAAGCGAAGAACTCAAAAATAAAGTAATTGGTCAAGACGAAGCAATTGATGCTTTATCGAAATCTGTAAAACGCTCAAGAGCAGGTCTTAAAGATCCATCAAGACCAACAGGAGTTTTTCTATTCACTGGACCAACAGGAGTTGGTAAAACCGAATTGGCAAAAACACTTGCCAAACATCTTTTTGATTCAGAGGATTCTTTGATTCGAGTAGATATGTCGGAATATATGGAAAAGTTTTCTGTCAGTAAATTGATAGGTGCTCCTCCTGGTTATGTGGGATATGAGGAAGGTGGGCAACTAACTGAAAAGGTTAGAAGAAAACCATTTAGCGTTATCTTATTAGATGAGGTTGAAAAAGCACATCCAGATGCCTTAAATACCCTATTACAAGTATTTGATGATGGTCATTTAACCGATGGTCTTGGTAGAAAGGTTGATTTTAGAAATAGCATTATAATAATGACTTCAAATGTTGGTCAAAGAGACATCAAAGCAGGTGGAGGTCTTGGTTTCTCAACAAATAAAGATGAGAGTAATGATTCTCATATAAGAGAAACAATAGATAATGCAATTAAGTTAAATTTCTCTCCTGAATTTATCAATCGTTTAGATGGTATTGTCTATTTCAAGAGATTGAATAAAGATGCTATGATTAAGATTATAGATATTCAAATATCAAAACTTGAAAGTCGTCTATTAGACAAAAATCTATCTCTATCAATTCCTAAAAATGTAAAAGAATTTTTAGTTGAAAAGGGATTTGATGAAAAATATGGAGCAAGACCATTGAGAAGAATGATTCAAAAATATCTTGAAGACCCATTATCAGAAGAGATATTATTAGGAAATGCCAAAGAAGGTTCGGTGATAAAAGTAAAGATTGATAAAAAAACTGATGAACTTTCATTTAGTTATTCTGAACAAACTACAATTATAGAAGAATAATAATAGTTTGAAATATTTAAATCCTCTTGAGAATATCAATAGATATAAAACTCAAGAGGATTTTTTTTATAGAATCATACTAATAACCAGTTTCTGAATATTATCAGCATTTGATTTTTGTATTTCAGATTTCATAGAATGGAAAACTTGATTTCCATTATTTTCATTGGAACGAAAAAAGTATTCATTCTTTTCAACGAAATCCTCATATCCTAATTCTTTCATAGTAGAAAAGGCATAATCATTTGCTTCTTTTTCTAAGTTAACATAATGGAACATAAAGTCATCTATATTATCTTCTTTAGCATTGTCAAAATATGGTTTTATAGTATTATTGCATATTTGGTCTGTATGCTTTGATTCATGTAAAAGAATGAATAATTTTAGTAGTGGTTCAGAATAAAGTTTCTTATTTATTGCAACAGAATGTTCAGAACAAACACCTCCAAAAATAGGTAAATGAGTATTAAAAGTAAAGTAATGTATTTGAATATTGTTTCTAAATTTTTCCCACCATTTAACTATATTTTCAATATGGTTTGTATCTAAACCAATTTCTAAAAGAAACTCTTTGATTGAAATAGGAGAGGGCAATGATTGATTGTTCATATAATTATGTTATTGTTTATGCATCCATTGAACATATTGACTAAAATACTTATTGGTTGGATTAGGATATTCCTTTTTGAATACTACCTTGATAATTCCAGCTTGAATTATTGACTTTGTACAATGTTCACAAGGTTCATGGGTACAATACAAAGTAGAGTTTTTTCTTTGATTAGGATCAACTGAAAGTATTGCATTAATTTCTGCATGGACTGTTCTTATGCAACGACCTTCTTCATTTTTAAGACAACCATCGTCTATACAATGAGGCATTCCTTTGGGAGAACCATTATATCCAGTAGATAGTATTCTATTGTCTTCTGCCACTAAAACACATCCAACTTTCAATCTATTACAAGTTGAACGGCTTGATACTTTTTCGGCTATATCCAAAAAGTAATCATCCCAATCAGGTCTATTATTCATTTTAATATCTCCTCAAAAATAATTGTTTGTAAATTCCTTTGTAGTTTATTCTAACAAGTCCATGTGCTATTTCTGAACGTAATCCTAATTCCCATCCATATTTTTCAATAAAAAATAAAGAACTCTTTTCTGCTTCTTGTGAAGTAAGATTAAGATGCTTTTTTAAGAAATATGTAAGCCATAACTTAAAACAATTTCTTTCATAGATAGTCCACTTATTCATCTTATTCCAATCTGGAATTTGAAATAATTTAGAATCATATTCAATTCCAACTACAACACAAAGATTTTTTAATATAGTAATTTCTAATTCATCATAGTTCTTTGTAATCATTAGATGAAATAATTTTCAAAATATCCATCTATATATTTGATAATCAAAGAATTTATGATACAATATAGTGATTAGTCTTTTAAATTTATAGTAGAAAGTAGTTCATAGTTATTTCCTGATTTGGAAATTACCAATAAGGGTTTATTAACCATTCTTGTGATTCTAATTGCATGGGCAGTTCCTTTAGAATCTCCATCCCAAAATGCTACAATTAAATCAGAATTTTCAATGATGCTTATATTTCTTAAATAACTTGCTTGTACTCCTTTATTAGTCCAATCAGCATAACATACTTTAACTTCTATATTATTTATACTAGCCCATCTCTTTCCCAAAATATCAGGACCATTTGAATCCCCTAATACAACTCTGTCAAATGGTCCAAGTTCTTTATTTAATCTATCTAACCATGCATACATCAAGTCTTTATCAGAATAAGTTCTTGAACCTACTATTCCTAAATTTAGTTCTATATTTGAATTATCTCCAAGTCTTATCATTTACTATTTGTGTTTTTATTTATTAGTTTATCAAGATGTTTTATTCTATCAATAAGCATTACATTCTTATAAGATTCATCATTATCATCATAATGTACAATTATTGAATCAGAATCATCAGTAGAAGCGAATTTATAGATTGATGGATGTAAATTATCGTAAATAGTTTGATTTTCTAAATTTTTGATGTTTATTAATCCATGAGCAATATGGTCATCCTCCATTGTTACAAAATCTTCTCTGCGATTTGTATTTTTATATTGAATTCTGAACATAAAGAAACCGAAAATAGTGGAAAGAAATTACCACAAATCCTCACCATTATACATTTTGTCAATTAAATGGGCAGATTCATAGTCTTTGTTAGTTATGGCATTTTGGTCATGAGACATATAAGATATTTTGACGAATTTATAATCAAATAAGTGAATATCTGGGTGATGGTCTATTTGATTAGATAGAGTTGCTACACTATTTATGAAAAGAATAGCATCATTGAAATCTTCAAATTTGAAAATTCTGTAAATCTGATTATTTTCAAATCCCCAATTCTTCAAATCTGTTTTATTTGTTTTATTTACATATTCTTGATATTTTTTCAGTATAGACATATATTTGGTTATGTTGAATATATGTATATATTTGAAAAGCCCACCATAAAACATGATGGGCTTCCAAATTAGAAAAATAAATTTTAATCTAATATCAATTAATCATTTGATTCATAATCTCTTGCGTAAAGCAATTTAACATGCTTTGCTACAATGTCACCATCAGGTTTTGTATAGATTTGAAATTCTACAGCATCACCAACCTGAATATCATCAAAACTAGTGTCCAATAAATCTTTTGAGTGGAAGAAGATATTATTTGGCGGATAGGTTATAAATCCATATCCATTTTTGATAGAATAAATTTCTGATTCTATTCGATTATCTTCATCAAATTCTATTTCAACTGAATTAGAATCTTCATAAGTTCTATTATCAAAAAAACTATTGGATTTATTTGCAGATTTATTGTAAGAATCTTTTTCTACTTTCTGAACAAATAGATTTTTTAACTCATCTTTATTTGTTTCATATTCAAAAGACAAATCAATAAAACTATTACAAACATAAATCAAATCCATAGATACTTTTGAAATGAAATAATCATTTTCATTTTGCCAATTAATTTCCCAACTCAATAAGATTACTTTTACTCCTAAAGAATGGAGTTTTTTAACTAATGGTTTGAAATTTATGTCGTTAGTCACCAATACAACATAATCTAACTTTTTTAATAGAGATATTTCATAAGCATCTAATGCTAACCATACATCAACGCCTTTCTCAATTTTTCTATTATTCTGTACTTTCATAGGAAGATAATGCGTAGTAATTCCATCATACATACAAGCATCATCAAAAACTCTTTCACCATAAAGAACATCTTTTTCTTCTGCTTCTCTTGCAGTTATTCTTGATTTATAGAGATGCGATTCAACAATTCTAATAAATGACTTCTCTTGTTCTGCAATTTTTCTTATCACATATTCTTGAATGGTTTTCAAAGAAATTCTGCTACGGATGTCATGTCTAAAGGTATAGAAATCTGAAATTTTACCAACAAAATTTCCATCGTAGAAAAAACCTACTTTAACTACATTACTCATAATTTTTCACAAATAAGTTAAACAACAAATATAAAATGAATAGAGAAATGCCCCTATACGAAATAGGGGCATTTATCATTATTTACTAGCAACAATTTCTTTGAGGGATTTAGAAATTGCAAATTTTGCTACTTTTTTGGCGGGAACATGAACTGTTTCACCTGTCATTGGATTTCTTGCTTCACGAGCTTCACGATTAGAAACTTTGAATGTTCCTAGTCCTGCTAAAGGTACTGAATCACCAATAGATGCTTGTGCTTTCACAACCTCATCAATGGCAGAAAGAACGCTTTCTACTGTTTTTTTGTCCTGACCACTCTTTTCAACGAGAGATTTAATAAAATCTGTCTTATTCATAAAGACTCCAAAATAAAAAATAAAAATATTACCAAACTTGGTAAAACTAAATATAAAAGTCAAAATTTCTAATAGAATTAAGTATCACTATCGCAAATATAATACAATTATCAAATACAATGCAAGTTATTTTTTTATTTAGTTATTTGGTTTTTAATGTTAAAAGTAATAATATGTGGATAAATACTTATAAAATAAGACTATAATTACATTACTTTATGGTAGAAACTAAATACATAGGTCATTATGAGTATAAAAGACCAAACTTTATCAAAAGTTTGAGAAGTAGAGAAAGAATACTCAAAAGACTCAATAATAAAATTTATCCAACAGAATCATTATACAATGATTGGTGCAGAGTTAGGGATTATTGGGACTTTTATTATACTCTATGTTCAATAGGTTTAACCAAATTTAACAATGATGGGTTTTGGATAGAAGAAATAAACTTCTTTTCTGATAGCGGTATTATACTCAATCAAAAAGATAAAGAAATCACAAATGCTTTTTTACAAAGAGGGCGTGTAGGAGAACTTACTAAATATATTGGAAAATTAGCAGTAAAGCGTTTAAAATCTAAAATCCATAATCATCAAAAGACAGCATTAGAAATTGCTGAATACAGATCAATACAAGATTGGATACAATATAGAGATTCTTTGAAATTTCAAATAAAAGGAAAACGATTTGATATCCATAGTCTATTTGATAATCTTTTATCTACTCAAAGAGATATTAGAAAAGAATCATATGAAATGATAAAAAATAGTTTTTCAAATGATTACATAGATAATATAATGACTCGTCTTGTGCATTTAAGAGATGAAATATCAAAATCATGCAATTTTGAAAACTATGAAGAATTTATAGAATCCCAATCATTTAGAGATTGGGGTTCAAAAGAAGCCACAGAATTTAAAGATGCTATAAAAAAATATATTGTTCCGATTATTTCTTCACTTCAAAAATCCAAAAAGAAAAGATTAAACATATCTAAATTGGAAGATTGGGATGAACATATATTTTGGAGGAGAGGCAATCCTAAATTGTGTGTCAGTAAAAAAATGTTGATAAAGCAGTATCTTTATGTTATAGATTCTATATTTGGAGAAGATATAACACAGATTGCATCAGACATGTTTGACAATAATTTTATTGATATAGAATTAAGAAAAAATAAAGATGTAGGTGCTTATTGCTGGTCAATTGATGGTACAAATGAATCATTTATTTCTATAAAACTACAAAATACAAATGATGAACCAGAAACATTCTTTCATGAATTTGGACATTCTTTGCAATTTTATTTTTCTGGAGATTATTACATTCATGAACTCCGTAAATCAACAAGAGAATTAATAGAAATTCCAAGTATAACTTTAGAATTGTTTTTACAAGATTATTTTGAATTATTTTATGGTCAAAAAGCAAGAGAAAAGAAAGAACTTCATTTGATAAATTTGCTCACTCTTATATGTAAAGTATGCATCCTTGATGATTGGCAAAGAAATCTTTACAAAAATCCTAATTGGACAATTAAAGAAAGAAACAAATCTTGGGCAGATGCAGAAAGAACTTGGTCGCCTTGGCGAAAAGTCAATCCTGAAAGATGGAAGCAAGATTACACTATATTTGAAACTCCTTTTTACGATTTAGATTATGGTATTGCAACTATTTGTGCTTTACAATTATGGATTGAATCAAAAACAGATAAAGAAAGTGCAATGAAAAGATATCTTATGTTATGTGAGATGGGTGGTAAGAAAAACTTATATGAAGCTATGAAATCAGTTAAATTAAAAAATCCATTTGATGAAAATACAATCAAATGGATTTCTGAAGAATTAACTATAATCTTGAAAGACTACTAAGAAAATAAATCGGGATTTGTTTCTTTTTGAATCTTAACTGAAGTATCTATAAATTTTAGTCTTTTATCACTTTGAACAATATCCATGATTTGTTTTGCTAAATCATAGCGTAAATTCTGTTCTTTAGGGCTATCTTTTGTTGCTGGAACTTCAAATTTCTTTAGAACTTTCATAGTTTTACCATATAAATCACCAGGCGATTTTAAGGTATTCCAAACTCCTCTATAACTATTTTTTAATTCATAAACAACATAAGACAATTGTGATTCTAAATCATATAAATCATATGATGATAGAAGTTGATTTGCGGATCTAAATGATGGGAAAAATGAAGATACATATGTACTCCATCTATGTCCATCTGTCCATTGAGCAAGTCCTCTACCAGGACCTCCACTTAATTCTTTCTGATATGGATTGAAGAATGATTCTTTCCATAGATTACCTGACATAGCACATGCACCCTCTAATGACATACCTGCATGTAAAAACCATCTTACAAAGAATTTCGCTGTATTTGTAGGAATAGAATATAGATTTGGTACATTATTCTTATCATAACTTTGTGAAGGTAACTCTGAAATGTAATCAATATCTCTTTTCGCAGATTCAGGATTTATAATTAGATTAAGAGGTTCAATAAAAATGTTAGATTTGAGAATATCTGTTATTTCTTCTTGTTCCGTCTTTTCTAATCTTTGAATAGTTTTGAAGGCATCAACATAAGTAGAAACAGCCGCAGGTGCTTTGGGCTGTGCTAATTTCATAATATCGTGAAATTCTTTAAATTTCTTATCTTCACTTTCATTTATACACCAATCCTGAAAATATAAAACTTTCATAATCATTAGAATTTTTTTAATGCCGAAAGAGCTTCATCAAAAATACCATGCTCTTTACGAATATTAGCTGACCAAGCCAACATTCCAGCTGCCTTCTTTTGATCTCCATTTAATGCTTTTACAAGAGCTTTTGCAAGTTCCATACCATTTTTAAAGTGATCTTGAATTTTTTCATCAGCAGGGATATTAAGTAACTTGTGCATTTTACCTGGTTTAACTTCTACCTTTGAAACTGTTTTTTTAGCTTCGTTTAGAAAATAAGTATCAAATGACATAATTGGTTTCATAAAATGAACATTTATTTTTGTGCTTGTATATATCGCATCAAATAACTATTTTTCAAAAATCTATAAAACATTTATTGTTTATTTTAAATACCATTCTCTATGAAAAAATACAATAATGCTATGGATATATCATTTTGTTACGATGATATATTATTAGTACCAGCCAATGAATCAAAGGTTCAAAGTCGTTATTCAGTTGATTTGTCTATGAAAATCGGATCTATGAAAAATCCTGATGGTATAATTGAACTGAAATTACCGATTATTGCTTCACCTATGGATACAGTATGTGAATGGCAAATGGCATCAATTTTATCAAAATATGGCGGATTAGGTATTATTCATAGATTTATGGATATTTCTTCCAGAATTGAACATCTAAAAAAAGTTGAGGGTATAAAAGGAGTTGCAATCTCATTACTTGAAGCTCAAGATAAAGATACAATATTCAAATTACTTGATACTGGAGTCCGTGTGCTATGTATAGATACGGCTAATGGTCATGCTTCAAGAGCAATAGATGCTGTTGAAACTTTAAGAAACATAGTAAATGATGATATTCATATAATGTGTGGAAATGTTGCAACGCACAAAGGATATTCTTCTTTAGTTTTAGCAGGTGCAGATTCAGTTAGAGTTGGAATAGGTGGAGGTAGTGCTTGTACTACTAGAATAGTTTCAGGTCATGGAATACCCACATTATCTTCAATATATGATTGTAAGGAGAGGAATGTAGAGTTCTTTAAGGATGAGGTTACTGGTATAATTGCTGATGGTGGTATTAGAAGCACTGGAGATATGGTTAAATCGTTTGCTTTCGGTTCTTCTGCTATAATGCTTGGAAGTTTACTTTCTGGTTATGATGAATCACCTGGTGATATAATAGATGGCGTTTCAGAAACACCTGTAAAGCAATTTAGAGGTATGGCTTCAAGAGAAGCACAAGAAGATTGGTTAGGTGGCGTATCTGTTTCAGAAGGTATATCTACTATTGTACCATACAAAGGTAAAGTAGAAGATTTTATAAAAAGTATTATAGGTGGTATAGGTAGCGGCTGTTCATATTCAGGTGTTCAAAATCTATCGGATATTTATCAGTATGCACAATATGTGGTAGTCTCTAATTCTTCAATTAATGAAAGTATGCCACACGCAAAGAACATAAATCCATTTAGTTTATAGATTTCTTAAAATTCTTGTAGAAATAACTCAACTCATAAGTCCAATCGGTGTCGATTGGACTTTGTTTCATAGATAAAACATCTTTATGAACTAAGTCCCTCACAATATTTTGTATAAATTCAGCTTGAAAAGCAAAAGACTTATCATTAAGATAATTAATTATATCTGCCATTTTAACCACATTTGCTTTTTGAATATAATCAGCAATAAGAGTTTCTATTTTTGATAAATTTTCATACATTTCATTCATATCTTTAACCTATTTTCTTTTTTGAATAAGATATGTAAATTGGATAAATAATAAATAAATAAACAAAAATGAATATTACAAACATTGAAATATAAGAAGTCGCTTTTACAAAAAAACTACTTTTTAAGAATATAGATATGTTTGTAACAAATGTAATTATTAAGTCCATATTTACCTCGCTGTTTGAGTATATAAAATTAAACTAAATAGTTTAATTTATGAAAAAGTCTTTAAGATTAGATGTTTATGAAAAATATGAGCATCGTTGTGCATATTGTGGGAATTACATTGAATATGAAGATATGAAAGTAGATCATTTCGTTCCTCAAAAAAATGGAGGTTCTGATGAAATTTCAAATCTTATGCCCGCCTGTGAAATATGTAATCACTTCAAAGACTCCCATAATATACACAAATTTAAATCATTGATGAAAAGTATTAAAAGAAAAATTGAAAAACTTTATATTATAAAGGTTGCTCAAAGATTTGGTTTGATTAAAATAGAAGAATTTGAAGATTTTTACTATGAAAAGGTGGATAGAAAATCATAGTTTCATAAACTTACATTCTATAAAATTATTAGTTATCACATCAGAATCAACCCAAGATAAATCAACATCTTCAAAATTACAATTAACAAACTTACATTCTTTTATATTCTTTGCATCTTTCAAATATTTACAACCACTTAAATTACAATTAATAAAGGAAGCATTTTTTAGATTTACTGAATGAAGTTTGGAATTTGACAAGTCGCAATTAATAATATTCGCATTTTCAAGAGATGAGAAGTTGAGATTGGATTGTTTTAAGTCGGTATTTTGAATTTTTGAGTTTTCTAAATTTGTATCTTCTAAATTAGTTCTTGTAAAATCACAACCATTAATTTGAATATCAGACATAGAAAATGCCCTAAAATCAGCAAGAGTAAAATCATATCCATTAAATTCAAAACCTCTTAAATCAAAAGAATCATGACTATGGATTTTAGTTATAATTTCTTTTGTCACAAAATTTTTAATTTCAATAAGATATCTATTATGATTAACCTTAGACAAACTCTCGTATTTATGGATTTGACTCATATATCTAATTATAATATTATCATTTATATATCAGATGTCTTTTGTATATTGATGTATATGCTTCTTCAAGTTGATTAATGACAGAAGTATGAGATGGGAATTTTTCTCTTAAAGTTTTTCTCATTTTACTGATATAATTCATATCTAAAGATTTTCCCTTATTGATATATTCAGTTATATTTTCAGATACAAACCAATCCAATCCTACATTTTTAAGCAATGCTGAGGATATTCTCTCAAATTCAATTTTACCTTGTAGTGTTAAAACAGGAACACCCATCCAAAGACAATGTGCAGTCGTTACACCACCTACATGAGGAAAAGAATCAATAGCAACATCTACCTTTGATAGTATATTCATATATTCGGAAATATCACATTCATTATAAATTTCAATATTAAAGAATCCTTTGCTATTTAGAATTTTAGTAGAATCTATAATTTGTTTGGAATTTGGATTGCCGATAATTATTAGTTTGGAATTAGTATAATGGAGTAATATCTTACTCCAAAATTCAATTATTTCTTTTGATAATTTGCGAACATTATTGAAATAACCAAAGGTTATAAATCCATTTTCTAAATAAGGAGAATCTGAAATTTCAGGTAGGTCAAACGGAGGATCATATACAAGACAATTATCAAGGATAATCAATTCTTCTGAATAATAATCTAAAACAGATTCATCAATTAAATTCTTATCAGTTATTTTATATGGTATAGAATCTAATGAAAGTGTATTTAGAAATCCTATCCAAGATATTTGAATTGGAGCTGGGTTTCTTAAAAATAAAGGAATACTATTGCCAGTTGTAAAACCATTTAAATCAACTAAAATATCAATATCATCTTCTTTTATTTGATTATAGAGTGTTTCAGAATCTATAATTTTTCTAAAGATACTATCCTTTTTATAGACTTCTGTTATGTCATCTTCAAATGTAATTGTACTATAAAAATAAACATCAAAATTGTTTTTATTATGATTTGTTATCAAACCCTTATAAAAATATGATACTGCGTGATTGCGTAAGTCACTTGAAACATATCCTATTCGTATTTTATCCTTTGGATTTATATTAGGACGAATCACAGATTCTTCAATACTTAATTTGAATACATTGTGTATTTCTTTTCTTTGCTCTATGGATAATTCTGAATAGTTCAATGATAATAGAAAATCTGACCATACTTGAAAATTTTTTGGATTTTCTTGTAATATCATTTTGTAGAGTTCATTGGCTTTTGATGACATTCCTATTTGTGAATAAGAATTGGCTAAATGTAAACAGATATTATCGTAATACTTATCTAACTCAAGTAATCGTTCTCCATAATAAATCCCTTCGTCATATTTACCCTTATAAAAAAGTATTGCTCCTAAATCAAATAGTGCTTTCTTGTTATTTGAATCGTATTTTAATGATTCTTTGTAGAAATATAAAGATTTGTCTAAAAATCCAAGATTAGCAGATAAAAGACCAGCATAAAAATATAAATTAGGATTAATTTCTAAAGTTAATACCTCTTCTATTTTACTCAAAGCGTGATATTGTGTTTCTAAGGTATCAGTCAAAGAAAATTGAGCGAATTCTTCAATATTCATAAATTGAAATTATTTTGATATATACTATAAAAAAGTATTATGAAAAGTTTATTATTGACAACAATTTTAGGTGTATTTTTTATTTTTACATCTTGTGAAAATTCAAATGTAATCAATACAAATGAAAATGAAATAGAAATTCTTAAAGAGAGCACCTATTCTATCAATGCTTATAATCCAGATTATATTGAAATTGGGGATTACAGCGATATTTATGTTAAAGTTACGAGAGATTCTGCTAAATCTCAATCCAACCGAAATATATTTAATGGTATTATCAAGAGAATGAATTTAGATAGCAATCAAACTATTTTTACCAATAGACTTTTAGAAAAACATCGTAGTTGTATTCAATCTTGCTTACATACTATAAAAGTGAGAGAAAAGGAGATAATTGATTCTGCTAAAGTATTACGAGAAGAAATTAAGACAAAATTAGATTCAAATTTAATTTCTAAAGTTGAAGCAAGAACTCAAATTAGATTGCATAATGCTTCTATCATTAAACAATTAAAGTCTCTAAATGAATCATTTAAGGTTAGAGAATGTATGGAAATGTGTGATAGAGAATTTATACAAGCATTGTTACCTATTCTAAATCCAATTCAACTTGAGCAATTCAATAAATGGATTCATCACAATAGAATAGGATATGAAAGAAAAAGGACTAAAGATAGTATAGATATAAAACGAGATTCAGTAAAAGGAAGAGGATAAAAGAAAACCCAAGATTTAATCTTGGGTTTTTTATTTTAGAATAAGTTTAATTGATTTGTGATAATTTTAGAATTAGATAGTAACTCTGAAGTTTCACGGAAATTTCCGCTTATAGTATCTTGTACTACAATAAATTTGGCTTTTCCTGATTCAGAGTATCCATTAAAAAGCAGACTCAAGTTATATCTTGAGTTTTTTATAAGGGTTTTATCACCACAATCCATTTCAATTTCAACCAAAGAATTTTCAATTCCATTTTCGCTTTGTACTCGTTTAATTAATTCTTGTTCTTCTCTTGTCTGAACTACGGAATTGAATAATATTTCCTTTGCTTTTTCTTCTGGAGTTAAAAGCGTTCTTATTCCATTTTCATCAACTGAAAAACTAATGTTTGATGGAATGTCGGTTGTTTCTCCATGAAAAATAAAAATAGGTAAGGATATTGAATCCACTTCTATAACAAAATCCTTTTCGTTTGCTTGAGTATTCATAACTTTTTTCTGAATATAGAAAATTGGTAAAATAAGTTTATTTGACTAAATTTTTAATTTGTTCAATAATTTCTGGAACATAGGATTTCATAATATGATTCAAATCCATTTCCTTTGGTCTTGCATATCCTTTTTTTGATAAAATTCTTCTTGCATCTTTAACTTTTCCTACAAATATGGTTGCTATATTATGCATCAAAGTTTTGTCTTTTATTATCTGTTTTCTTAATTTTTTTATTTCTTTATCATTAAATAGAATTTGTATAATATTCTCTATTTCTTTTGCAAAGATTTCACCTGTTTTCCAATGATCAAACAGAATATTTCTTTTTTCTAATTCAAACATTATATGATTTGTTAAGAAAGCCGATGTTGATTCGTTTAGATTATTAGAATCTGCTTTTCTATTCCATTCTTCAAATTCAAGGATATGGTGCATATTGTATCGTATTTTGACTAATAGTATATATTTGATTTTTTATTTGGTTATTTATTATCTTTTACCTATATTTGTGTAGTTGATTTTAGTAATCACTTATATTTTGTTTGTTTTATTATTGTTATTGGAGTTTATTATGGAAAGAAGAATTTTTGAAATCGCTCGTGATATTCAAAAAGAATGGGGCGATAAAGTTTATTTTGGTGCTAAACCATATCTTGAAGCTATGCTTTTTCTATCTACACCTAAAGATAAATATGGTTTTGATTCAGCTTCAGAGATTGTAAATTATTTTCTTGCCAATGCTTCTACATTTAGAGGTGATAATGCAAAAAAACTAAAATCAGAACTTAAAGAAATTTTAAAAGGTTAAAATGAAAACACTCGTTTGGAATATTTTTTGTGAAGATTCTATCATTCAAGCTATTGATGAAGAAAATAATATTTTGTATTGGATAGAAGAAAAAGAAGATGGCACTAATAATCTTTATTTCTCAAATGATTTATTTAATCTAAAGTCTGTAAAATTCATAGATAATTCGGATAAAATAAAATTAACAGAAATAGCACAAAGCCACTATGATAATTTAATCAAACTAATTTCATAATTCAATATATAGAATAAAATAGATGTAATTATGAATTTGATTAAAAATTTCAAAGAGTTTCAGGAAATATCTGAAAATCTAAATTATCATATAACTAATAATATTCCTCTCGTTGATAATGTATTCAGACCTGAATCTGAATCTTATTTTGAATTATTGAGAGAATCAAGAGAGTGCTATGAAAAAGGTTTGTTTGAAAATCTTAATGAAGTTGATGATTATCTTTTCAGAAATACAGACATTGGGATATTTGAACACTATAATGGTGAATTAGTACCTCTTGATTTACCACTTTTTACAGATGAGTATATTCAAATTTTGGAAGCAGAATATCAAGGTAAGTCTGTTGAATTAAATAGACCTACAAGAAGTTCAGGTCCAAAGAAATATAAGGTATATGTCAAAGATCCAAAAACAAACAATGTAAAGGTTGTTCATTTTGGTGATGTTAAAGGTGGATTGAAAGCAAAGGTTGCAGATCCAGAAGCAAGAAAAAGATTTGCTTCAAGGCATAAGTGTCATCTTAAAACAAATAAATTGACTCCTGGTTATTGGGCATGTAGAGTAAATAGATATGCTCATCTTTGGGGTGGTAAAAGTTATCCTGGTTATTGGTAATTTATGAAACTCCCTTTCCAAGAAAAACACATTGAAGATAATGTTTATATTAGAATTTTCTCTGAAAATGAAGATTCTGGTGATTTTACTTGGCACAGAGATGAAGAAGATAGATTTATTGAACCCCTACATGATACGGATTGGAAAATTCAAATAGATAATGAACTTCCTAAAGAAATAAAAGATAAAGTTTTTATACCAAAAGAAGTTTATCACAGGTTAATAAAAGGAAGTGGAGATCTGAAGATAAAATTGTATAAACAAAAATAATAAAGCCCCGATTGGGGCTTTTTTATTTTCCTTGTCCTTTATATGCTTTACGCTTTGGACGAGATGGAGTAGCAGATAATTTTGTGTTTATGCTTTTACCCTGTCTTGTTTTCTTGGGTTTAGATTCTTTCTTTTGTGAAGCATTACTTGATCTTTTCATAGTTTTTACTTTATATATTCCTAAAGTAATAAAAAAATGAAGAAAACAATTAAGATAATGTAGGATATATAGAATTACTTAATATAAATGGTCTTATGATACATTCATTTAAACAATGGGAAGAAAACCAATCAATAGGTATTAATGAATCCATAAATAATGCTAAAAAAAGATTTTTGGATAAGAAAAGAATAACTGAAGAAGAATTTGAAGATGCATTGGAATTTGATAAAAGTTCTAATGGAAAATATATTGAAAAGATAATTGAATTCTATTTAAGGGGTGAAGATAAAACTGAAACAGAATTACAAAGAATAGGAAAGGTTTTTGTTGAATTTCATAATCTTCTTGAAAGAAATAAGATAAAAAAATCTGATATAACTTCATATAGAACATTAGAAGATTTAAAATCTGCTGTTAAAGAAGCGAAAAAAGAAGAAATTGAAAGAGAAACTAAAGAATTAACCAATGGGAATTTTGATATAATAGTTAATAACGATGATATGCTTATCGTTATTCCTTTAGACCATGAAGCAAGTAAATTGTGGGGAGATGATACTAAATGGTGTACTACTAGCACAAATCCTAGTTTTTGGTATTCTTATACTTTAGAAAGAGATATTTCCTTTTATTATATCTGGATAAAAAATGTTGATTTAATTTTGAACTCTAATGAATATCTTGAAGAAGATGATATAGAAGTAAAACAAAGAACAAAAATGGCAGTAGCGGTATCTAACTATTATCGCAATCAATATGAATGTTTTGATAAAGATGATAATTCAATTGATTTCAAAATAGTAAAGAAAATAACTGGTCTTGATGAAGATACATTTGAATCAGTTGAAATGGAAAAACCAATGTGGTATTACGATGTAATTAATTTAGAATTAGATATTTCAAAAGTAGAAGTTAATAAAGATGGATCTATAAATTATGATGGAGATGTTTATATTTATTATCCATCAGAACAATATACTTGGTTTAAAAAAGTTTGGGGAGATTGGATTTCTGCAAATGAAAGAAATAATGATGTCAATTCAATGAAAGAATGTAGTTTGCCAGAAGAAATACAATATGATTTTAGTTTTAATAATACTGATATAGAAGATCTGCAAGGATGCCCTCAAATAATAGGAAGAGATTGTGATTTGAGTGATAATCCTAAATTAAAATCCATTGAAGGTGCTCCAAAAGAAATCGGAGGGGATTTTAATTACAAAGGAACTGAACTTTCATTAAGCAAAAATTCAAAAATAAGAATGACGGCTGATGATATAAGAAAATATGTAAAAGTCGGTGGTAAAATAGTAAATGATAGTGGAGAATGGGAAGAAGGTGAGAGTGATAAAAAAGCATTTTATCACCCAGACCAACTTACTCTTTTTAATGAATCTAAAAAGTCTGGAAATAAATTGAATCGCTGAAATGTTCAAAAGAATCCAAATCTTCTTTAGTTTCTAAATTAGAAGACTTATCATTATCCATAATGTTGAAATGTTATTTTACACTATATATTAAAAATAAAAAATTATGAAAAATACCAATAGAAATAGAGTCTTATCTTTTGAATCTTGGAGTTCATTATACGAATCATCTAACTATAATAACAAAGGATTTTCTTTTGATGATATTATGAAGGTTCAAAGTTTTTTAGTTAATAATAACTTTATGAATAGTATAAGACCGAATGGTAAAACAGCTATTGATGGAATGTTAGGTTTAGAAACTGAACAAGCAATAATTACATATCAGAAATCTAAAGGATTAACATCACTTGGTGAATTAACTCCTGAAACATTAAATTCTATGAATCTTTCTATTACAAAGAAAGAACCTCAAAATTTACCATCAATAAATCAATCACCTAATACTGATATAAAACTTGGTGTTGAGAAAGAATTATCTAAAAATGTTGATAGTGGAGAAGAGAGAATAGAGATTATTGATCCATCAATAGTTAAAGTAGTTTTTTCATCTGATTTCAGAAGACTTACAATTAGTGAATGGATGCAACAGGGTTTTAAGAATTTTGTAAATTTAACTTTCTTTGAAAGTAGTGGTAAACCAACTAGTAATTTCTATTCAAACGGAATAAATTTAGGTGATAAATTAGATACATTAGGTAAGTATTGGCCTATGATGGTAACTAAACCCAACCTTGATATTGTTGAAAGAGCAACTGATTTCATAAGTCCAGAAGAAGCATTTTCTGGTAGTCATATTATTGTAAAAGATGGTGTATCTCAAAATATTAACCAATCTCCAAAAGATTCTGCAATACGACCAAGAACTGCTGTTGGTATAACACCTAATAATGATATAATTGTTATGGTTTCACCTAGATCTGATATAGAGTCTATGGGTGAAAAAATGCAAAGAGCAGGGGCGAAAGACGCTATTAATATGGATGGTGGAGGTTCATCATTTTTTGTTAGAGATGGACAAGTTTTAATATCAACAAATAGAGCAGTTCCAACAATTTTAGCTTGGTAAAATTAAAGCCATCAAATGAGGGCTTTTTTTATGTTTTTGGTAATTCTACTCCTGAACTCTTTGCTATATCGGGTAGTTTGTTTTGAATTATATTAATTTCTTCTTGAGTTATTTTAGAATCTTGTTGCTCAACTTTTAATGGAGGTAAAGTCGCTAAAGTCAAATTTTGCTTACTTGGTTTGCAGTTGGTATTTACTAAAGTCGTTGCTTTATCGTATTCTCCTACAACCTCAACCATCCACTCTCCAGTTTTAACAAGTTCAGGTAAAACATTTGTAGTAAAATTCTTTATCGCTTGTATCATTGGTTGCCCCATAGATTGAATTGCAGATTTTATGACACCTGCGGTTCCTGTGTATTGAGTTTTTTCAGCAGTTTGAATGATATTTTCAACAATTTTTGGTAACTCATTCGCCTTCGGTAAAAGAGTTTTAGCTTGTTTTAAAGCATCTAATATTTCTTTCTTTTGAGTTGGATAAACATTTTCTAAACAATGAGATATTTCACAGAATAACAATGGCTTCCAATATGAATCTATTGATGCTTGTGAATATTGATTTGGAGTAAGACCTACGATACTCTTACTTAGTCCTATGCCCTTTTCTTCTTTTGCTAAAATTGCACCTGCATCTTTTATTTTATCCACATTATTATTAGAAATGAATTCTTCATTATTGGTAATTGATTCAAATTTTATTTGAGGATTAATCGAAAGGGCTAAATCTTTAACACCTATACACATTTTCGTTGTTCCGAGAAATGTTTCTGGTGCTATTTTTACTAAAACATTTCCAAATAGTTCTTCGGTTGCTGGTTTATTTGTAAGAACCTCACCCCAAGAATTCATAAAAATAGTACGACCTTCAGATAAATTCAAAATTCCTGAACATCCAGAAATAGTAGCAGCCAATTTAGTTTGATCCAAATTCATACTTTTTGCATAAGTACTTGCAAGTGTATATGAAATATTTGAAATAGTTTTTGTTACTTCTTTCCAATCATCTGATTGTAGGGCTTTTGTTGCCAAATAAGATAATTTTATGAAACCTGTTGCTTGTTTAGCACCATCGCTCAAATCTTTAACCCAATCTCCAACTGTATTCCCAACAGATTTTACTCCATCCCAAGCATTAGTGAAAAAATTAGAAACTGAATCCCAAGCATCAGTAAATATATTCTCATTCAATTCAAAAGAATTTAATATCTCAAATGATTCATTTGTAATTGCAAATGCTTGATTATTATGCATTATTATTACATGACTATCACTTTCAATTAAAATTGGTTTGGATTCAATCGGATTTGAAAACCAAGTCTTTCTATGAATTTTCATCAAATATGCTTCATACAAGGCATACATTATTTCTTGCTTATAGTCATACGCAGATTCGTACAAGTTTGGGAATGAAAGAGATATAAATTCATTTTTCGTCAAAGATGAAGTTAAATTGCTTTCATCTAATTTGAAAAGTCTTTTGGATTTAGAATCATCTTGCCAATTCTTAAATGAAGATAAGTATTTCATTATTTCTGTATTAAATTTATAGTATATATCAATCTATAAAACAAAACAATAAAATATGAGTTTTAATGATTTATATCAAACTATGATATTAGCTCATGGGCTAAATGATTTTTATAATGTAGAAATTGAAATAATACGATATTATCGTGATAATTAAATGGTAGAATTGATTCGTTTATCAATTTCAGGAAATTTAGATAACATATTATAGTAGTCAGAAAATTGATAAGTATGATTATCAAAATCAATCATTAATTCGGTTGATGGATGTATTAAAAATTTAGGTTTAGATTCTATATCTAAAACAATAAAAAACTTACCAATACTATTCATCTGATAAAAATAATCCTCACCGAATTTTCTACATGGAAGCCAACGAGTTGTTCCATATTCGAACATATCATCCAATGATTCAATTTGTATAATTTGAAATTCAGATGGTTTAGATTCGTTTAGTTTTTGTAAAAACCCTTGATATGTTCTTATTGATTCAAAATTCATATAATTACTTTGATTAATAGATATAGCAATATATATCAAATCATCATAAAATAAATTTGTAAAAGATAATAAAAAGTATTATCTTTGTAAAACTGAATTTCTAATTATAGAGGAAGGTTATGAAAGTTCATAACAAATATGTGAGAGCACTAATGCACCCTTTGGTTATATTAACCATTATCACTATTGTATCATTTGCCCATATGATACATAAAATACAACGATAATGTTGATATAATTCTATTTATCTGAATGAGCAAAAAAAACCAAAGTTACAAGAACTTTGGTTTTTCGACTTCATAGAGAAATTGGAGTTTTTAGCATGATATTCTTGAAGTCAATTACATCAATAACTTGCCGATTATAGATGATGTAACTGCACAAAAATAAAAATAAATGATATACTATGCAAATTTATTTTAAATTATTTTTTTCGCTGTATAGCATTTTTAATTTTCATCTTATTAATATCAATAGTATCTCTGCGTAATCCATTAAATTGTAATGGTTTTACAGATGTTCTAATATCTCCATCATAGAAATTTGTAACATTTCGCCTTTTGTATTTTCTATCGTTGTGTAATTCATTTTCTATATGAACATTTTTATTATACATTATTGCAACTTCGTATAACTGCTCTCTTAAAATTTGAATTTCTGATTTTAGCTCTTTGTAATTTTCGTTTGCTGAAACTACACTTGATTTTGTAGTTTCTATGGTATTCTTGAAATACCAATATCCAGCTATTATAGTTGAAATCGCAGACAGAATCCCTATAAGAGTAGGTAGTGTGATTGTAAATTTTTTAGTGGTCAAATCCATAAATAAAAATCTTTTGAATATAGATTATATATCTGCTACCTTAATGAAGTTAAATTTGATATATAAATTTATGATTTTCTTGTTTTTTTGATAAAACTTTATTATCTTTGTAGTAAAAATAATATAAGGAAATACTTATGCAAAGCACTAATGATGATGGTTCAACAATTTCTAATAATCCATCAAATGAAACTCGTAAAATTCAAATCACTAATTCTATGGATATTTCCACCATCAAAACTCGTTATGAAGAATTTATGAAGGATAGTTCTGATGGGGAAATGATTTATTCAGAAATAATCTATGATCCTGCAAACATTAAGATAAACAAGAAATCTTAATTTCTTTCTTGTTCTTCATATTCTTGTAAAATCTTAAATACAGTCTTTTTGAATCTGTTAACAATGTACTCACGACTAACTTTACTATCTTTGGTCAATTCTCTAAATTGACTCAAATATTTTTTAAGTGCGTGAGAAGTTTCCATTGGAATTTCATTATATTTAAGCATATTAAGAATTTCTTTATATGTCTTATCAGGATAATTTGCTAAAATAGTTTCTACAAATTCAGAAGCATGTGCTCCAATTTCACTTGGCTCTGATAAATAATCAACAACCCAAGAAGAAAATTCTTCTTCAGTATTAATATCTTCAGGATTTTTATATTTTCCTATATTAATAAGTTTCTTTGTAGAAAATATAGTTTTCAATTTTTGTATGTAATGAGTTATTTCATGTGAAATGAAAGGTACGAATCTTTTTTGAATAAATTGCGGAATCATATCATCTATAGATTTTTTCAAGAATCCATATTTACTTAAAATCACAAAAGTATAGAATAGTATGAGACTAAAATCAAATTTTATAACAAATTCAAAAAATAAGTCATTTATATTTGGATTTTTATTATCATCTGTATGTTCATTCTTTTTTGTTCTTTGACCAAAACCAGCACCAGAAGAAATATCTATAAACTCACTAAACCTATTAAATTCCTCTTCTAATTTTTCCTTTACTTTTTCATCTTGTTCTATAATCTTGTTTATTAGAGAATCTTTACCGCCTCTAAATGCTGTTGAATTACTTTTTTGATGAAGGTATAACATAGTGTCGAAATCTTCGGAATGCCATGATGTATCGGGTTTAATTATAAATTTTGACAATAATACTTTAAATTTTTCTTCTTCAGTCAAATTACTTTCGTTTAAATACTCTTTAATAATATAGTTATTGATATGGTTTTTTAATGAATTTTCAATATCAACCATTTTTTTTAATATGGGTGTAGTTGATGATAAATCTGAAACCAATCCAAATATTTCAAAAAAGCCACTATTCAGTATTTCCTTTGAATTTAATAAGAAATATAAGTCTTCAAATGTAGTATCTTGATCTATGTTTTCTGCTAAATCTGTGAATAAAGGAGTTGCTATTTCACCAAGTTCTTTTAGGAAATCTCTTTTTATAACAATAGCTTCATTTAATTCAAAATCCGAAGATGCTGATTCTTTAATGTATTTTACGAAATCGCTAAATGAAGTTTTCATATAATATGTGACTTTTACTCTATATATTCATTTTGAAATAATATTGTATCGTATTTATTTATTTCTTATATTTGAAATTCTATGAATGTCAATAATTGGTTTTTGAACTATTTACTTACAATTTCTAAATATTATGTAAATTATTTTTTTAACAATAGGAGGGTTGAATGAGATTCATCCTAACACTTTTCTTTTGCATATCAGGTTTGACTGCAAAAGATTACTCCCCCTTTCTTTTGAAAAAGGTTGTGACTGGGGGGAGTAACAGAGCCACAGTTGGTCAAGTTATCGCAGGTCACAAAAATTCATTTCATGTAGGTATAAGAACTCCAAGGCGTTTGACTACTTCAGTCCAAGCCGATGAAAACATTGCACTTACTGATATTATTTACCCTAATCCATGTAATGGAATTGCGTATTTTTCACTAGATAATATTAAGCAAATTATTATTAGTGATTTGTATGGAAAAATTTATATGGATGCTGTAAATCTTCATTCTAAAACAATCACATTGCAAAATCGTGGCGTGTACTATGTTAGAATGATTACACAAGATAATAAATCAATTAGTACACAAATTTTATTTCAATAACTTTAAGAGGAAATCATGAAATCTCTTTTCGTAGCTTTTTTCGCTATGTTTGCAGTTAGTCTTACTGCACAAACAACAGACTTGCAATATCAAGCCCATGTTCCACCAGGTATTTCTGGGGAAATTTCTTTTTCTGCATATATTGCAGATAATTCTTTTAATGAAGATTCACATTTGAATACTTCTGCTTTTTGGTTTGTTGAGAATAAAAAAGTTGAGGTATTTGAAGGAATTATTAATGTTCTTTTAGAGGATATTCCTAATTCAGTATTTTTGAACAATAGTTCAAATATTTTTGTATATGCTTATGTAAATGGAGTAAAAATTGGTAAACTCCCTTTGCATAGAGTACCATATGCACTTCATTCTCAATTCTCAACAAATTCAGATTCATCAAGAAATGCTCTAAATGCAGTAAGAGCCAATGAAGCAAGACATGCGGTAAAGTCCGATACTTCTTTGTTTGCAATTAATTCAGGAAGATCTGCCATTTCAGATTCATCTAATAATGCATTTCATTCTGTTAATTCAACATTAGCAGATTCTGCTAAAAGAGCAGGTAGATCTGCATCAAGTCATTGGGCAGATTCTTCAACGATTGCACTTGAGTCTATTTATTCTCGCCTATCTGGTTACTCCTCAAATTCAGCACATGCTGAAATTGCTGATAGTGCATTTTATTCAATTGAAGCTAATCACTCAGCAACTTCTGATAGTTCTTTATATGCTGTGAATAGTAATCATTCTGTTTATGCAGATACTGCTCTTTATAGCGTAAATTCTGGACATTCTGCTACATCTGGTATTGCTAATAATATCATTGATTCTGTTTTGGTTTCAAGCCATTTCAAAAACAATTCTGTCAAACTTCCTGCTTTAGATGGTGGTTCAACTGCTCCTATTGGTTCATACGCTATGGCTAGTGCAACTGGTTTACATTGGGCAGTAAATCCACACCACTTTACAACATCTGTATCGTTGTATACACAAGCACCACTTTCACTTGCAAATACAGAAAGATATATTGTAAGTCGTGTGGCTGTTGATTACAATATGATTGCAATTACTAATCCTATTTTAGGTCAGATGGTAACTGTGCATAATGGATCGACTGCAAATGTTGTAACATTGCGTGGAATCACTTGGAATATTGATACTATGCTTGATGTTGTTATTTTTGCAGGTCAATCAAGAACATTGTGGTATAATGGTGTAAATTGGATGGTTATCCAATAATCATTATTTTACAGATAAAATAAAACCCCATATTTTACGATATGGGGTTTTTTGTTTTATAGATAAATCAAATGTGAAATAAATAATAAACTGATTGATTGGGATTGAAAACTATAAATATCTCACTATTTTCTATGTCAGAATCAATAGTCGGAACGAAGAAGTATTTATTATCTTCCGATAATGCTTTATCAGGTATGATTGAAGAATCAATGTATTCACTAAATTGCTCTGAAATTATTTCAATTTTATCTGAATAATTATCTTCAAATATATTTCCAATATAATAACTCATAATATAAACATATTTTATTATTTTTATATATCTTCAAAATAATCTACAAGATTATTATTTTTAAAATAAATCTGATATAAATTATGAAAATTCTGAAAAACAAATGGATTTTAATTACATTATCCGTTGTGCTTTTACAAGCAATAGGATATTTTGTATGGTTAAGAATCCAAGAAGAACCAACTCGTTATGTTCGAAAAAATTACTTTTCGGCAGAAGCAAAAAAAGATGTTGAAGCACTTGAAAAAGCATTGAAAATTATGAGGAATAAGAATTGCAATGATCCATTAAGTTGGTATTATCAAGGAGCGATTCATTGGATTCCAGATACGATTAATAATAATAAATTATGTGAATCATATCATACATATCTTGATAAAAAGATTGCCTGGGATAATTGTACACATTCACCTAGCGGAAAAGAAAAGTTACATTTTTTAGTTTGGCATAGACTATACATTTATCATTTTGAAAAGATTGTAAGAAGGTTATCAGGACATAAGGATTTTGCTTTACCATATTGGGGATATACTAATTCAAATCCAAAAGATAAATATCTTCACCCAACATTCAGAAATCCATCATCAAGTTTATGGGAATCTTGCAGATTTGATAGTATTAATAATGGACATCCAATTTCAGGTGAAATTGAAAGAGCATTAGATTTAACAAAATTGAATGATTACACTACATATCAAATGTATTGTAAAAATATAAACAATGCTCCACATGGTGCTATACATGATTATATTGGTCATGGTAATGAACCTGATGGAAAGCGTTTTAATAATACAATTACAGGCACGATTACTGAAGATGGTTTAATGGGTTGGGTTCCAACAGCAGGTTTTGATCCTATATTTTGGATGCATCATTCAAATATAGATAGAATTTGGCAACAATGGACAAATTCAAAAAATGGTCAAATGGTAACTATTGAAGAATTAAAATCAATTCCTTGGGACTATGTATTTTTTGATGAACATGGTAAGAAAGTAGTCTATACAATGGAAGATGTTATGAAAATTCTTTACACTATGGACTATGATTTTGATGATACACCCGTTATGAAGAATGAAAATCAAATACTCGCTCAAGCATCATTCAAACAAGTGATTGGCGAAAGTTTAGAAAAAATATCTATTAACTCTCAGATAACAGATGCTATTACTATTAATGTGAAAAAGCAACCATTAAAATCAAGTTTTAATGCTAAAACAAAAGTTTTAATACAAGTATCTTTTACTAAAAGACCAAAGGGAGTTTATGAAGTTTATCTGAATAGAAACAAGAATATTTTACCATACCCATCAATACCTAACTTTGTAGGTTATATGACTTTCTTCGGTTCTGATCATGAGATGATTTCAAAAGATTGCGGTGGAGGATGTTGTAAAGAAACAACCAAAAGTGGAAGAACTCTTGTTACATTTGAATATGAAATTAATAAAGCGGAATCTTACAATTTCTCATTCTATAAACATAATGGAAACCATGTAGGAGATATGATAGTTGAGAAAATTCAAATTATGCAATAAATAAAAAGAGGGCTAAAAGCCCTCTTTCCCTTTCCCATTCCTACTTGATTATGCTTTGATATAAAGCAGAGGAGTCAAGTACCCATATTTCTATATATCAGGATTTTTTACTTGATAATCTGAAACCAATAAACCATAAATCTATTCTAAAAAACCAAGAACCTTCATATTTTCCAATTCCTATTCTTAGTTTTCGGTTTTCTTTTCCCATTCTTATTTTTGTGAATTTCATAGTATTACTCTTTATTTTTAGGTTTTAATTCAGGTAATGAAATTTTAATAAATTCATTTGCATAATCCCAAGCAGTTTTTCCATAACTATCTTTTTTATTGTTATCTGAACCTTTATTCAAAAGCATTTGAATAATCTCAAATCTATTATAAAAAGATGCTACATGTAATGCTGTTTTGTCCCAAATATCTAAACTTTCTATATCAATTCCTAATTCTAAAAGCATTTTAATTATATTTATATGATTGTAATATGCTGAAAGATGGAGTGCTGTTCTATTCCATATACCCTTACAATTTATATCTACTATTTTATTTTTTAACAAATTCTCTATAATTTCAAAATTTGGTTCTGATTTACCTAATTCCTTGAAAAAAATATCATTTAAGTAATTTTGAGTATTTGATGTAATTTCATTATTATCTATGGGTCTATATCCTATTTCATTTACTTCATAAAAATCTTCAAATACTTTAATGTATCTCATATAAAGAATCATTTTCCTTATATATCTATAAATGGACAAAAATAATTTGCTTTGTATTGGAATATTTATTATCTTTGTGATAACTAATTTACTTTATATTAATTGTTGTTTTTATTTTTGAGGTTTTATGAGTAAAAATTCTTATATCTGGACAAGTGAATATGTTTCACCTGGTCACCCAGATAAAGTAGCGGATCAAATTTCTGATGTGGTTTTAGATGCATACCTATCGGTCGATCCTAATGCCAAAGTAGCATGTGAGACTCTTGTAAAGGGTAATAATGTTTATTTGGCTGGTGAGATAACATCCGATATTGAATTGAGTAATGATTATATTGAGAATGCAGTTCGTAATTGCATTTCTGAAATCGGATATAATTCCGATGAATTGGGTTTTAATGGTAATACTTGTAATATTCAATTTGATATATCAAAACAATCACCTGAAATTAATCACGCTGTTGTAACAGGTGAGGAAGTCACAGCAGGTGATCAAGGAATTATGTTTGGATTTGCAACAAATGACACTCCAACAAAAATGCCTTTGCCTATTTATTTGTCAAAACTTTTTATTTCAGAAGCGTATGAATTTAGAGATAAATTGTATCCGTTTAGACCTGATATGAAAAGTCAGATTTCTCTTGAATTTGAAAATGGAAAAGCAAAAAAAGTTCATTCTTTAGTTTTTTCAACATGTCATAAAGAAGAACTTTCTCTAAAAGCATTAAGAGAATTATTTCATTATGTTCTTCTTCCAAAAGTTCTTGATTCTGTTCCTGAAGAAATTAAGTCTCTATTTCAAAATACAACCAAGTATTACATCAATCCAGCAGGAACTTGGAATATGGGAGGTCCAGTTTCAGATTCAGGTTTAACTGGAAGAAAAATTGTTGTAGATCAATATGGTGCTGATTGTGAAATAGGTGGCGGTGCATTTTCTGGAAAAGATCCAAGTAAAGTTGATAGGAGTGCTGCTTATATGGCAAGACATATAGCACTCACAACATTACATAATAATCCAGAAGCCAAAAATATTAAAGTTCAACTTTCTTATGCAATTGGAGAAAAATATCCTATCTCTTATAGAATATTTGATTCTACGAATGGTAAAGAATATAGTCTTCAAGATTTTAATTTAGAAGATTTAACCCCAAGTTCTATTATAGATTATTTAGAATTAAAATCTCCTATTTATTTGCAAACATCAAGATATGGTCACTTTGGTAATCCACATAAAAAGAATGGAGATTTATCATTCTTCAAATGGGAGTCTTACCAAAAAAATGGTAGTTCGGAACAAAGTTCCGATATATACATTCCAAATAGTTTAGAAATCAATGAATTCAGATATTAAAAATAGCAAGGGGGGAAACCCCCTTCCTTTTACTTTAGAAGGTAAAGTAAATTTATTTCATTATACAAATCAGGATTTGGGTGAAGAAACAATACTTGATCCAATTGAAGCAAAGAAAAGAGCACAATATTATTCAATGAATGATTATAAACGCTCAGATGTCGCAAGAGTATTTTATTATACAGATTTAACTAAAACAGAACCATTAGTAGTTCGTTCTTCTAATTATCTCTATAAAACCACAGTTTCGGGTGATACTATATTTAATATAATTGAAGCGATTGAGTTTTATAGAAAATCTCCAGATACATTCAAATTGCTTTCATTAGAAATTTTTGAAATAATAAATAACTTTATGAAAATGGGTGGTATGAATTTTCAATACCTTTTAGAAAAACTCCAAAAGCATTTTGATGGAATATATTATGATGGTCAATATCCTATTGTAAATATGTTCGTTCCGCTTGAAGTTCACAAGATAGATTTTGAGAAATAATGTAATTTTTATTTGGATTGTATTGTATTTTTTATTATGTTTGTAATAGTTATTTTATTTAAGGAATTATATTATGAAAAAGAAAAGCAACATATATCTCAAAATAAAGAGAGAACAGATGCTTGAAGCTGGTGCATACGATGGTCGTTTCAAAAGCAGAATCGTTGAAGATAAGAAAAAGAAAGAGAATAAATTTGAATGCAGAACTTTCAAATTTAAGTATTATTAAGATTTTTAACTTTTTTCTTGGATTATTCTATATTTTTTATTATGTTTGTATTAGAAATTAAAACAACGGAGTTATCTTATGAAAAAGTTTGTAATTATATTGTTTCTCTTTGCAACAAGTTTGTTTGCTCAAAATTCTTCTGAAAATAAAACTATTATTACTCTTGAAGATAAAATGGAAATTTTAGATTCATTGAATAAATATAGGGTAGAAGCAGGTCTTTCTCCATTCCGTTATTCTTTTGAGTATGAAAATCTTTCACGTCAAAGAACACAATCAATCAAAGAGCATTTAGATACTTTGTCTAAAGAATTATTTATGAGCGATTCCAGAAAAGCATTGCATTTTAATTTTAAGAAAGATATTTGTTTCTTCAATAGTGTTAATCTTCCTAATAATGTAAAATTTGGTTTGAAAGGAGAATGTTCAGCTATTATTCCTCCATACATTGAGAATGAAGAATGCGTAGAAAAATTTTTCAATGGGTGGAAAAATAGCCAACCTCATTGGGAAGCAATTATGAATGAAGAATTTACATTTGTTACTATTGATTGGATTGAAACAAAAAATGGAATTGTGGCTTCTCTAAATCTTTTTTATCTTCAAGATCATAATCCAGAGTTGCCAAAACGAATCTGTGAAAAATAAAAAAAGGTGGTTAGTTTAACTACCACCTTTATTTGAAATACTTATTAATGTTTTAAGATTCAGGTTCTTCAATTTCAGGTGCATACTTTTCATAAAAATCTTTCATATCTAAATATCCTGATATTAATGAAGGAGTTGATTTAGTAGCGTCAGTAAGATAACTTTGGTCTTTGAAATCGCTTGATCCAAACATTGCAATTTGACCGAGAGAAACTAATTCCCAAACTCTCTTCTTATGATTCCAAAGCCACCATTTAGAATTTAATGCCATTTTGCTTTTTTTATCACTTTTTGCAATAATCAAAACTTTATCATTGTTTAATATATCGCCTTGCATTTTCCAATCTTCTGCCATTGGTATAACATATGTTTCTAAATAAAAATTGCCTTTTGGTTCTTGCGGACCTTTACCAGAAGCAAATGGTAATAATCCTTTTGTTTCTCCACCTTCACTAAAAGGTTTCCAAATTACTTGTTTATTGGTATCTTCAGCATTTTTGAAAAGAGGAAAAAGACCATTCTTATAATCTGGTTCACCCATATAGTATTTGAAGACATTTACAGTTGTATTTTTTTCTCCCATTTTGGATGCTATTCTATCAACTATACTTTCTATAATTTCACCATCTTTTTGTGGATTCTTTTCAATATCTTCTGTTTTTATTAAAAGAACATTTGTTAAACTAGGTTTATCGGGATTAAATGGTTTTTGCTCATTTTGTTTATTTTCGTCTTCGTTGAGCCAATTTTCAAATAATTTGACATATTTTGTAGCCATAAGATTAAAAGTTATATTTAATTCTATATATCAGATTTGAAAATGTATTCTTAAAATATTTTATTTGGATTATTCACTACTTTTTATTATCTTTGTATTGTCAATTTTTAATTTTATTATTTTTGAGGTTTGTATGAAAACATTTATTGTTGCTATTTCTATTTTGTTGGGTTATAGCAGTTTGTTTAGTCAATCAACGAGTAATCCGATTGGTTGGAGAAAAGATGTAATTCTTTCTTATTGTAAAGAATATGATGTAATGGTTGATTCGGATAAAGGAGTATGGGTTGTTTCTTGGGATCACAATAGAGAAATGATTAAATATGCTTTATCTAATGAGGGCATCTCATTTACTGAAACTGATTCAACAATCAGATGGGAGCAAGGAAGTATTTTAACTTATGAAATTGGTTTTTCTCCAGATGAAAATATTTCAAGAATTGGAACAATTATTTACGCACCTTTATCAAGTGGTCCAAAACTAGCAGAATCATTGAAGAGCAAAGTTGAAGCCATCTATAAAAAACCTGGAAAATATTACCCAAATCAAAGTAGCGGAATTTCTTATACATGGGCTGACAATAATTGTCCAAACCAAGTAATTTCAATGCTTTCAAGAACTGTTGTAAATTCTGAAATTTACCTTATTACTTTATTTTCTACCAAATTGTCCAAATAATTTTGAGGAATCGTTATGAAATCAGAAAGAAAATTAGTTATTATGGATGGTAAAGATTTCAATGGAAATGCTTTGCACATTATGGATTCATTTATTAAAACTGCTTCTAATCAGCAATGGAGTGATTTGGAAATTAATAGTATAATTGATGATGCTGTATCAAAAGACTATTCTCATTTCTTAAAAACTATTGCTCAAAATACAACAATGAATGAGTTGTATAATGAAGATACAGAAGAATTGATGTCATTTGAAAATCAATAATAAAAGTTACAAATAAAAAAATATCTAAAAGCCCGTTAAGGGCTTTTGATATATAGAGTAAAGCGAACTTTTCGTTATTAAATTTAATGCGTTTATATGAAATATATTAAGTTATATGAAACTTTTGAGGAAGACTTTGCTAAAGAAATTAAATACATTTCTTTAACAAGTAAGTCTTTTGATGAACTACAGGATATGTTTAATAGTAAAGTCAATACTGAATGGCCTGATTATGATGAAATTCAGGATTTGATTGATTTAAGACTTGTTCAATTAGATGGAAGGGATAAACATGGGTTAGCACCTTTACATTATATTGCTAGATTAAATGATGGAAAATTAGCGAGAATGCTATTGAAAGAAGATGCAAACATAGATGTAAAAAGTGGAGAAACAGATAGGTATAGAATTAAAAAAGGTATGACACCATTACATGTTGCTGTTAAGGAAGATAATTCAATAGCATCTCTTTTTATTAAGATGGGTGCAGATATTAATGCTACTGATGATTTAGGTAATACTGTTCTCTTTTATACTAACAATGACAAAATGTTAAATTTTCTGTTAAAAAATGGAGCAGATAAAAATATAAAAAATAAAGATAATAAAACTGCATGGGATGAATTATCTGATTGGAGAAAAGAAAAGAATCAAATACTTAAACCTGATATAGAAGAATAATTTCGGCTTAATCGTAGTAAAAATGCAAAAGTTATGAAATATATAAAACCATTTAATTTGTTTGAAAGTGAAAATTTAGATATTCAAAAAGATATATCTGATTTTCTTGGCTTTAATCCTAAACTTATTCCAGAAATTAATAAGTTTAATTCAATGAGCGATGAAGAAATAGATTTTTGGTTTGTAAATGAATTATATAAAGAAGAACCGAATTATGAATTACTATATGCACTTTCTACTATTGGCTTAAAATTTGATATATCAAATCAAATACACTTATTATTCATAGGCATTTCACAAAATAATGTTGATAGAGTTAAGTTTTTTTTAGAAGCTATGGATGGTAAGGATTTTAGAGATGATAATTTACAAACCCCTTTACATTGGGCATCACTTAATAACAATGAAGAAATTACAAAACTCCTTTTGGATAAAGGAGCAGATGAAAATGCTGAAGATCAGTGGTTAAGGACTCCTTTACATTTAGCAACAAGAAATGATAGCGAAGCAGTTGCTAAACTCCTTTTAGACGCTGGAGCGGATGAAAATGCTAAAGATGATGGATTACGCACCCCTTTACATAAAGTTGCACAATGGGATAACGAAGCAGTCGCTAAACTCCTCATAGATGCTGGAGCGGATAAGGAAGCTAAAGATGATGATTTATTAACTCCTTTGCATGTGGCGGTAGTATTTGATAGTAAGATGATATTAAAACTTCTCTTGGATGCTGGAGCAGATAAGGATGCTCAAGATGAGTATTTACGTACTCCATTACATTGGGCAGCAATAAAAAATAGAGAAGAGATTGCAAAACTCCTTGTAGATGCTGGGGCTAAATTAGACATAAAAGATGGAGACGATAAAACTCCGTATGATTTAACTAAAAATGATTTTATTAAAAAATTAACAAAGATAGATTAACATTATTATAGATATATGAAAAATTCCTTAAAGACCATTCTTAAAATCGCTTCAGTCACAGCAGTAATTGTTGCAACTTTGATTATTGCCAAAAAAAAGTCTGAATCAAAAAAATCATCCCAACCAGAAGAAACTCTATTTGTATAATTAGAATTTTATTTCAAAATATATTTGCTAAAGTGAGTTATTTATGCTATATTGCATATAATAATTTTGATTGTCCTTTTATTGAACTCGGGCCTATAGCTCAATAGGTTAGAGCATCGGACTCATAATCCGCAGGTTGGAGGTTCAAGTCCTCCTGGGCCCACTTTAGTTTTTTGTTTGTAATATTATAAATTTAATACCCTCAATTATGAAAAGTGATGATTCATCGTTTCGTTTCTTTGGCGAAACATATAGAAATAATAACAAAAAAGAAATATCAAGAAAAGACTTTGATAATGGAAAAGATTACGCCATTAACAAGATTAAAAAGTCTAATCTTGTTTATGAATCTAAATTCAATGGAAGTTTGATTATTGTAGATGGTATTCATGGTAAGATTGAATTTTATCCTGGTGGAGGTGCATTTGTCTGTAAATCAACAGGATATAGAGGTAAGTATGTAGATAATCTTATAAATTATGCTAAATTTGGAAAGAAGAGTTTTTAACATATATCCATTATTTTTTTTACTATTATAGAGAAATCATACATTATGAATACTCAAAATTCTCAAGAAAGAGTTCCTCTTGATTTGTCTCTTGCAACTGACATTCTTTGTTCAGAATGTGGAAGTAAAATTTTCCAACCAGTTTTACTTTTTAAGAAAATTTCAGCAATAGTCTCACCAAATGGTGAAGAGATTATCATTCCTATTGAAACCTGCATTTGTGTAAAATGTGGAAATATCAATGATGAATTTAATCCTGAAAAGAACCAAAATAGAAAATCATAACGATTAAATGCCCTATTGATTTAATCCCGATATTTTATATTGGGATTTTTTTGGAATTCTCATATTTTTTTATTATCTTTGTTTTAGGTAAAATTATAAGCATAATAGATAGTTTTTCTATATGAAAAAATAGAGATGGTGAATTGTTTTACCCTGTAAAATAATCTTTCAAAAGTAAATGAGTTTATTGAAAAAACAGAATTTTCAATTGGTATTATGTAAGGAGATATGATATGAAACATTATTTGAATTTTTGTAAATTTCTTTCAAATCCTAAAATTTCTAAAGTCCCTCATGTTAAGGAAGTTTTATCTTTAATGAATGATGCTGAAATATTTTGTATTGATTCTTCTTTCAAAGAAAAATTCAGCGTTAGTGCAGATGGTGTAAAGCATAGTGATGAAGGTTATAGAGATGAATTGGATGTTCCATTTCAAACTATTTGGATTGAAATGACAGATTCTGAAAAAGAATCTGTATCTCTTACTAGTGATTTCCATAAAGAAAGTGAATCATTGCTTTTCACATTAGGATTGCTTATTCACGAGGTTGAACCTAAGCTATTTAGAATATGGTCATATTATCAAGTTATGGAATATGAAGAAAACACAAAAAAATTCAAGCATAAAAATTATATGATGTATGAAACTAGCATGTATGGTAGAATAGCAGATGCTTATATCAAAAGAATAAATCAAGAATCTTGGGGTGTAGAAAATCCTGGAGAAATTGTTAAGTTAGGTAGTGGTAAATCAAAAGTTTGCAGAAGGATACGCAGAGTCATTCATATTGCTCCAAAAAAATTGAAAAATAAAATTAGTGGTGTTTCTAATAAAAAAATAGATTGGAGTCACTCTTGGAGTGTGAGAGGTCATTGGAGAAAAATTAATGGTATTGGTAAAGATAGAAACAATAAAGAAAGTGTTGTTGGATATACATGGGTTAATTCGCATGTAAAAGGAAATGGAGAACTTGTTAAAAAAACAAGAATTGTAAAAAATATTTTGCAGTAATATAAATATAGTTTATCTTTGCATAGATAAGATAACTTTTGGTTAGAATCTATGTATTGGGAGCGTGGCGAAATCGGCAGACGCACAGCACTTAAAATGCTGGATCCGTAAGGGTGTGCGGGTTCAAGTCCCGCCGCTCCCACCATTTATAGTAGATACAATTTTTTATTTACATTCCATTAATTGTTATTTAGGTATTAGATATTTATGAAAGAGTATCAAAAAGAAGTTCATGTTCTATCTTTAGGTGCAGGTGTACAATCTTCAGCATTAGCACTTATGGCAGCTAAGGGTGAATTTGAACAAATTCCAGATTGTGCGGTTTTTGCAGATACTCAAAGTGAACCTGACTCTGTTTACAAATGGTTAGATTGGTTGCAAGACCAACTTCCTTTTCCTATACATAGGGTAACTAAAGGTAATTTGCATGATGATAGTCTGAAAGTATTTACTGCAAAGAGTGGTAATAATTATATGATTGGTGCTATACCTGCATACATCGTAAATGATAAAGGTCAAAGGGGTTTAATGATGAGACAATGTACATCAGTTTACAAAATACAACCGATATATTCATTTGTTAAAAAGAAATATAAAAAAACAAAAATAAATATGTGGTTAGGTATTTCTTTAGATGAAGTCCAAAGAATGAAACCTAGTCGTGATAAAAGAATAACAAATGTATATCCATTGATAGATAAAGGTATGACACGATTATCTTGCTTAAATTGGATGGAATACAATAAATATCCTAAACCACCGAGATCATCTTGTATATTTTGCCCATACCATAATGATAATGAATGGAAAAAATTAAAAGATGAAGAACCTGAACAATTTCAAAAAGCAGTTGAATATGAAAAAAATTGCAGAATCAAACTCGATCTATATTAGAAGGTATGCCCTTTCTTCATAACTCACTAAAACCTCTTGATGAGGTTGATTTTAATAGTGGTAAGCGTATAGATCTTTTCAATAATGAATGCGAAGGTATGTGTGGTATATGAAAAAAGTTTTAGAATTGTTTGCTGGTAGTAGATCAATAGGTAATAAAGCAGAATCTCTTGGAATGGAAGTATTTAGTGTAGATTGGCAACCTTTTGAAAAAATCAATTGGGTTGGTGATGTACAAGATATGAAACTTTCAGATGTTCCATTTATACCTGATTTAATTTGGGCTTCTCCAGATTGTACAACATATACTATTGCTGCAATTAGCAAACATAGAACTGGAACTGAACCGAAAAGTGATTATGCAAAAAAATGTGATATTGTAAATCAGCACTTCCTATCTCTAATTGAACAATGGTTAAAATTAAATCCTAATATGGTTTTTTTCGTAGAGAATCCTCGTGGAATGCTTCGTAAAATGCCGTGGATGTTGAAATATAAAAGGCATACAATATGGTATTGCACTTATGGTGATGATAGAGCTAAACCTACAGATATTTGGACAAATTCTGAAAAGTGGAAGCCAAGACCTGTTTGCCATAATGGTAATAAAGAATGCCATCACCAACCAGCCCCAAGAGGTTCAAGAACAGGAACTCAAGGTAGAAAAGGTTCATACGAAAGAAGTAAAATCCCCGAACAATTGTGTCAAGAAATTCTTAATTCAATCTTATAATATAAGAATTCTAATCCCTATTATCTTGTTATTATGCTTGATGTAATTATAAAAAATTCAGAAAGAGAATTATCATATAATACAGATAATGGAGAGAATGCTTTATTTCTTGGAGATTGTTTAGAAATAATGCCACTTATTCCTGATAAATCTGTTCAACTTATATTAGCAGATTTACCATATGGAACAACTGCTAATAAGTGGGATAGTGTCATAAATATGACGCAATTATGGAAAGAATACGAAAGAATAATAGCCCCAAAGGGAAATATAATTTTGTTCGGTGCAGGTCTATTTGCTTTTAATCTTGCTTTGAGTAATCCAAAATTATTTAGATATGATATGGTTTGGAAAAAAAGTAAGTGTGGAAGTCCTCTTACTGCAAAATATATGCCCATGAAAAAACATGAAATGATATTGGTATTTGGTGAAAGTGCATCATACTATAATCCTCAATTTGAGAAAGGAACTCCATATAAAAGAAATTGGACTCCTATGAAAACAAATAATATGAAATATGGGATTGGTGGTGTTGAAGTAAAAAATGAAGGAACAAGACATCCAAGCACTATATTAGATTTCCCTCAACAATGGCGAAGACAAGACCAAATACATCCAACACAAAAGCCATTGGAATTAATAAAGTGGTTGATTCAGTCATTTTCAGAAGAACACAAGTTTGTATTAGATAATACTATGGGTAGCGGAACAACTCCATTAGGTGCTAAAGAATTGAATCGTAAATTCATAGGAATTGAAAAGGAAAAGAAATACTACGATATTGCAGTTAATAGAATTATGAATCAACCTTATAAATTAATATAAATGATTAATACTCCTTTTAATTATACTGGAAATAAGTATAAAATACTCTCTCAAATTCTACCATTGTTTGATTACAATAAAGATTATTTTATAGATTTATTTTGCGGTGGCGGTTCTGTCTATACTAATGTGGCATCAAAATATAAAAAGGTATTGATTAATGATGTCATTTCTGATTTAGTTTTAATTCACAAAAATCTAATACAGAATCCTGATGAATTTATAGAAAAAGTAAAAGAAGTCATAGTTAAATCAAAGGATGATTTAGATTACTATTTAGAATTGAGAAAAGACTACAATCAAAATAAAAGCCCTGAAAAACTTTGGGCACTTATGCTTTCATGCACAAATAATATGATGAGATTCAATAAAAAATTTGAATTTAATCAAACCTTTGGAAAAAGAACTTGGAACGATTCAACAGAAAATAAAGTAAATACATTTGTCAATTATATTCAAGAATATAAAGACAAAATAAAATTTGAAAGTAAAAATTTCTATGAGATTTTTCCAACAAAACCAACTATGGTTTATCTTGATCCGCCATATATCAATACCGAAGCTGGATATAACTCATATTGGTCTTTGAGTTTTGAAAAAAAATTATATGATTATATTCTTAAACTCCACGATTCTGGACATTCATTTATGTTGAGTGGAGTAAAAGGAAAACATAAAGATAATAAAGAATCTGAATTAATCTATAACTTACTTGACTATGGATTTAACTACAAGATTATTGATTTAGACTATGAAAAGGTAGCCCGAAAGAAAAATTCAAAAGAAAGTCAAGAAATAGTTATATTTAACTATAGTAATGATTGAAATGGTCAAATTGGCTTTAATTTAAAAATGATGCAAAATGAAAGATAATAAAAATACTATTTGTATTGGATTAAACGAATCATCTAAAATTGTATTAAATAATAATAAAGAAAAGGGATTTGATAATCCTAATTACAATATAGGTGAACTTCTTATGCTTATCACTAGCGAACTCGGTGAAGCTCTTGAATCTCATAGAAAAGAAAGATTCTCAAATTGGCAATCCTTTGACAAAGACATTTCTGAATTAGGAGAAACTAAAGCATTTGAATTACATATAAAAGATACATTTGAAGATGAAATAGCAGATGCTATTTTAAGACTTTTAGATTTATCAGCGAGACTAAACATAGATGTAGAAAAACAAATAAATGCAAAAGTAAATTACAATAAAACAAGACCTTATTTGCATGGAAAAAAATATTAATTCAAAAGGTGATTATATGTATAATCCTACTCCCGATGATGAAGTACAAATAACAAGAAAAATTTGTGGAAGAGAATGTCTTTTCTCTATCCGTAAAAAGAAAAGATTATCATTATTGGATAAAATTAAAAAGACATTCAAATTAGCAGATGAATGGATTGACTATGAGTATTATTCTGCTTATTACCAATCTATTGAAAATGCAGAATCCCCAACTGATATGTATCACATATCGGCTGACTCTAAATTAAAAAAGGTTGATAATAAATTAAATATAAAGAACACTTTATGGAATGCCGTAAGAAGTTTAGGTAAAAATTTCATTAAAGAAGAATTTACAATCTATGGCGTTGTATATGGCAAAGATATATGTGATGTGTACACATATGGTGAAAATGAAATTGGCTTTTATGGAACTGATGTTTTCAAAGAAAAAAACTTTGAAAGTCCAGATGCTTCTAAATTAATTTTTGACCAAATTCTGAATATTCCCCATATAGAAATTCTCCATACAGGAGAATGGAGTGAAGAAATCCATCGTGAATTTCTTTACAACAATTATATTGAAGGAACATCTATTCCCCATCTTGGAATTATGATTAAACATGTTTCTGGTGATAAAGAAAAGGTTAGGACTTTTTACAATCCAGATTATATTAAACACTATAAAACTAAAGTAGGTGATAATTGTGAAATATCATAAAGTTTATTTGGCTGGACCTATATCAGGTCATAAATACAATGATGTTACTGATTGGAGAGAATATTCAAAAGAATATCTGAAGGACAATGATATTCTTGGATACTCTCCTATGAGAGAAAAATATTATCTTTCTGAAGAATCTAATATAGCGGATTCCTATGCAGAACATACAATGTCCTCAATTATTGGAATCAATGTAAGAGATTACAATGACACTAAAACTTCCGATGCAATCCTTGTTAATTTTTCAGGTTCAGGAGATAAAATTAGCATAGGAACAGTTATGGAAATTGCTTGGGCACGAGCATTTCAAATTCCTGTGGTTATTGTTATGGAAGAAAATAATTCACATCATCACGCTATGCTCACATTTGGAAATATCGTTGTTTCTACATTAGAAGAAGGTCTTCAAACGATTATTCAAATTCTAAAACCTTGAAATGTTGGTATTTGATATACAATCAAATAACAAATTTTGACTAAAAATTTTATAGCAAAACAATGGAACGATTCTTTTCAAAAGTAAAAAAAACAAGAAAGTGCTGGAATTGGATTGGCGGTACTCGTGGTAAAAATGGTTATGGTGCTGTAAAAGTTGAAGGTAAAGTAATAAGTGTTCATAAATTTGCATATATGAAACTTAAAGGAGAAATACCAGAAAATTATTTTGTTTCTCATAAATGCAATAATAAACTCTGTGTAAATCCGAAACATTTGATTCTTGTCACAGCAAAAGAAAATTATCAAAATGGTGTTAAAAGAGGAACTATAACACCCCCTAAAAATGAACATCTAAAGAAACACCCAAGTAGAAGTGCATATAGAAATGGGTGTAGATGTGAAGGTTGTAAAATTTTACATACATTGGCTATGAGAAAATATCGGGCTAAAGATAAATAAAGAATTAGATTCAATTACCTATATTAACTTTACAACATAAATGAATGTATTAAGTCTTTTTGATGGTATCAGTTGTGGTCAAATAGCACTTAATCGTGCTAAAATTAAATACGATACATATTTTGCTTCAGAGATAGATAAACATGCCATAAAAGTTACCCAAAATAATTTTCCTAATACAATTCAATTAGGTGATATAACAAAGATTAAGGGTTCTGACTTACCGAAAATTGATTTAGTAATAGGCGGAAGCCCATGTCAAGGATTTTCATTTATAGGTAAAGGTTTGAATTTTCAAGATCCAAGAAGTTCTTTATTTTTTGAATTTATCAGACTTTTAGAAGAAATTAACCCAAAGTATTTTCTTCTTGAAAATGTCAAAATGAAGAAAGAATGGAAAGAAGTTATCACAAATTATATGGGTATTGAACCCATTGAATTGTGCAGTTCTTTATTTTCTGCACAGCGAAGAAAAAGACTTTATTGGACTAATATACCATTTGATACTAAAATAAAAGATAAAGAAATTGTATTAGACCACATTATAGATCATTCAATTAAAGAATACAAAATTCCTAAAAATTGGGAATTAAGAGTACCCACACATTTACCTAAATATTGCGATCCTTACAATAGAAAAGAAATTAAGGATAAATCAACAACTCTTAGAACAAATTCATATAATGGGAATATGTGGATTAAAACAAAAGATGGATACAGAAATTTAACTCGTACTGAAGCTGAATTGTTGCAAACAATACCTATCGGTTATACAAATCCTATAAGTGAAAATCAAGCAAAAAAATGTATGGGAAATAGTTGGACTGTGGATGTTATAGCTCATATTTTTAGTTATATTCCATCTCTATAAAATATTCAGGATATATAGATACAAATGTAAATTAAATTAGATGAAATACATTAAACTTTTTGAGAATTTTGATGCTGAACGGGAGATGTCAGGTATACTTGGTTATGATGTTAAACTTTTTCATCAAGTAAATAAACTTCTCTTTTTAAGCCAAGAAGAACTTCAAGAGTGGTTTGAAGATGAAATGGTTAAGGAAGAACCCCGTTGGGATTTGATTGAAGTTCTTCAATCTCAGCATGATATAGAATTTGATTTTGGAGATAAGGACTTACATTGGGCGGCTGAGTATAATAATATAGGATTAGCAAAATACTGGCTTGATAGGGGGGCAAATAAGGATGCTCAAAATTGGGTTTTACGCACACCTTTACATATAGCAGCTTGGTATAATAACGAAGCAGTTGCAAAACTCCTTATAGATGCTGGGGCGGATAAGAATGCTGAAGATGACGATTTACGCACTCCTTTACATTGGGCGGCAGAACATAATAGCAAAGCAGTTGCTAAACTTCTTTTAGATGCTGGGGCGGATAAGGGGGCTAAAGATGATAATGACTTTACTCCATGGGATTATGCTCATAATGAACTTCGCCAATCTTTACCTGAATTAAAACCAAACAACTAATATGAAATACATTAAATCATTTAATTTATTTGAAAGCGATAATTCCGATATTAATGGTATCAATAGGGTATCTAAATATTTTTTAATGGATCCGTTGAAAGTTAATAGAATTTTCAAAGTAGAGTTTTTAGAGAATCCTGATCAACAACTTATTAAAGATTTACTTGAATATGGATTGGTTGATAAAGAACAATTTGAAAGAGTTAAAGAATATATCAATATGCCCGATGAAGATTTAAAGTATCTTGTTTTTGAAGAGATAAATGAAAAACAACCTAATTTAGATTTGTTAAAAGATTTGTTAGAATTTGATTTATTTGATTTTTATATTACAAATGATGACCTTCTTAATCCACTTTTTTATGCAATATTTCAAAACCAAATAGAAATTGTTAAATTGTTTTTAGATTATGGTGCTGATATAGAAAGTACGGATTATTACGACAATACACCTTTAGGTTTTGCTTTATTATATGGAAATACGGAAATAGCCAAATATCTTATTAAAAGACATGCAGAATTAAATATAACAATCTTTAGCGAAGATTCAGAATGGATAACTCCACTCATACAATCAATTATACTTAATAGTTATGAACTTGTATCTTTATTATTAAAAAAGGGTGTGGATTATAATCAGTCTGATTCTGAAAATGAAACTCCTTTGCATTTGGCAGTAAAAAATAATTCTGAAATTATAACTAAACTTCTCATTGAGTACAATGCTTATACTGAAGGACAAGATGAAACATTGCGAACCCCTTTGCATTGGGCAGTATCATTAAATAATGAAATAATAACTAAAATGCTTTTAGATGCTATGGCAAATGTAAATGTTAAAGATAGAAAGGGGGATTTTCCTTGGAATTTAGCAAGTGCATCTATGAAAAAAAACCTACCTCAACTTAAACCAACACTTGAGTAAAATCAATTTCTTTGATATTAATGATCAAATTCCTTAAATTTAATGTTCTTACAAACATTGCAAAGGAATTATAGAATGAAATTCTTTATTATCTTACTTTTATGTTTAATCAACATATCTACTTTGTTTTCTCAAAATATTAAACCGCAATGGCAAAAAGAAAGATTGAGTTCTTATTGTTATGCTGTAGAAATCATGGATCATGCTAAAACGGGATATTGGATTGCATTTTGGGGAGTGAACCGACAATTATTCAAACAAGCACTTATTGAAGATTCTCTGACATTTATAGAAACAGATTCATCAATTATTTTTGAACAAGATATACTTTCAAAACATGAAATTATATTTGACAAAAATTCAAGATTTATTATGTTTAATACTAAACATGTATTAATTTCTGGAATGGGATATAATTATTCTCAAAAACTACAAAAAAGATTTCAAACAATATATGATGATGAATATAGCGGAAGTATTTATAAAGACAATGGATTTCAATACACATGGATTCTAAAAGATTCTTCTGGTGATGTATCTACTTTAATGACTAACGATAATATAAATGGTTATTATGAAATAACTATTTCAATGAAAAAAGACTTACGATATTAAAAATATGTGTAATTAATCTTAAAAATTGCTTATATTTAATCATATTTTTATTTTCTATTTATTTGTTATGCAAAAACCTTATACAATTCATAATGGTAATTCCCTTGAAGTCTTAAAGGGATTAGAAGAAAATTCAATTGATAGCATTGTTACCGATCCTCCTTATGAACTTGGGTTCATGAACAAAAAGTGGGATTCGACAGGAATTGCTTACAATGTTGAACTTTGGAAGGAATGTCTGAGAGTTCTAAAACCTGGTGGGCATTTGTTAGCTTTCTCTGGAAGTAGAACTTATCATAGAATGGCTGTGGCTATTGAAGATGCAGGGTTTGAAATCAGAGACCAAATTATGTGGGTTTATGGGTCAGGTTTTCCTAAAAGTTTGGACATAAGTAAAGCCATAGATAAACGAGGGGGGAAATCGGTATCTTGGTTCGGTCCTTGGTTTCGTCAATGGAGGATTGAAAATAACATAACTCAAAAAGATGTTGCGGTGCTATTTCCAAGTAAAAATGGCGGAATGACTGGATGTGTCGCTAATTGGGAACTTGGCTTAAATATGCCTACTATAGAGCAATTTAATTTGATAAAAGAAACTTTTAATTTACCATTCGATAGTATGGAAGATATAGAAAGAGAAATAATAGGTAAAAAAACAGCAGGTATGGGAACAGGAAAAACTTTTGGTATGCTTCAATCTGAAGGTGATAATATAAATGCAAATAAAGTTATATCAATTACTGCACCTGCAACCGAAGAAGCTAAACAATGGGAAGGGTGGGGCACTGCTATAAAGCCCGCTCATGAACCTATATGCCTTGCGAGAAAACCCCTCATTGGAAATGTTGCTGAAAATGTTCTTGAGTGGGGTACAGGTGGAATTAATATTGGTGGATGTAGAGTTGGGGAAAGAGAAAAGGTAACATTTACAGGTGCAAGAAAAGGTAGTGTAAATGCATATGGTAATTATCATTATCCCAAGGGTGAAAACCCATTGCCATCAGGTCGTTTCCCTGCTAATTTCATTCATGATGGAAGTGATGAAGTGGTAGGTCTTTTTCCAAACGCAGGTTCTGGAAATAATACAGGTGCTTATAACTATAATGGTAGAGAATACAATAATAAAGAAACATCAATGTTTAATGGCGATAAACCTATCGCTCCAAGTAATTACAATGATTCAGGTTCAGCCGCTCGTTTCTTTTATTGTGCTAAAGCAAGCAAGAAAGATAGGGACGAGGGGTTGGATGATTTTGAACAAAAGTCAGCAGGTTCATTAAATTTCCGAAATCCAAGTGCAAGTGGTAGAAGTGAAGATGCACCATCAGTAGAAGGTATGGGTGGTATAACCCAAAAAAGACATAATCATCACCCCACGGTCAAACCCACAGACCTTATGCAATATCTTTGCAGACTTAT